>Ga0302314_10000575_pt1 | contig 67542 bp, 66 predicted proteins | sample III_Palsa_N2_3_FD_200533 | JGI IMG/M metagenome (GOLD analysis project Ga0302314, IMG submission 200533) | Peat permafrost microbial communities from Stordalen Mire near Abisko, Sweden - III_Palsa_N2_3 | ecosystem: Environmental > Terrestrial > Soil > Palsa > Peat permafrost | place: Sweden...
CAGGTGCCCGACCGAGGAGAGAACACCACCCCCACCCCACCACCCGAAACCCCAACCCGACAGACCAGGACGGCTCTCCGAGGGAGGCGCCCGCCGGAGGCAGCAGTTGACGTTGACTCTCAGCACTGAACACAAACCAGAAGCGGGACGCCGGAGCGAACAAGCAAACAGCGCGAACCGAGGCGGCGATTGAATGCGACAGGCGCGCAGCGGCGATATTGATAAGAGCAGGCTGTCAGCAGCTCGGCAATCCGCGTTAAATCGAGAGCGCGGGTCGGTGGGATGTACGTAGCATGACGCACATGGAGTACGCGGACCGGTACCTCAACGTGGTGGACGTCGAGGCCACTTGTTGGACGGCGCAGCCGCCGGCGGGGATGGTCAGTGAGATCATCGAAGTCGGGCTGACGGTGGTGGATCTGGAGGAGGGGCGGCGGGTTGGGAAGCACCGGGTCCTGGTGCGGCCGGCGCGCTCCACGGTGAGTGAGTTCTGCACCTCGCTGACCGGACTTACGCAGCGCGAGGTCGAGGGCGGAGTTTGTTTCGCTGAGGCGTGTCGGGTGCTGGCTACGTCGTTTTCCTCGGGGATGCGTTGCTGGGCCAGTTGGGGCGAGTACGACCGCAAGCAGTTTGAGGCGCAGTGTCAGGCTACTCAGACCGCGTATCCGTTCGGCCGTCGGCATGTGAATGCGAAGGCGGTCTTCACTTCGGCGCGCGGGTTGCGGAAGCGGCCTGGGATGGCGCGGGCGCTCGACATCGCGGGTCTGCCGCTGGAGGGGCGGCACCACCGGGGCGAGGACGACGCGTGGAACATCGCGGCGTTGATTCTTGGGCTGCACTCGTGCCGGCGGTGGCCTGTCTGACGCTGCGCCGGTTCATATTGTGAGCCCCGCGGGGATCGGGGGTCACGGTCCGAGCCCCGCGGGACGTTCTCTGCTGGTTAGTTGGAGGCGTGAGGGGTTTGAGGGGCCTGAGAGGTCTGCGTCTCGGCGTGGCGTAGTGCGGCTCGGCCGCCGGGGCCTACGGGGCGGCGGCGATCTGCGGCGCCGGGGGCCAAGCGGTCGGAGAGGCGCTGGACTTCCTTGGCGCCGCGTAGGGCGATGGCGGCGGGGATGGCGCCGCGCGGGAGCCACTGCATGGAGCGGACCCAGGGTTGGCCGTAGACGTGCGCGGACCTTCTTAGGATGCCTGCGGTCAGGCGGTCCACGGCGGGTTCGAGTCTGCCTGTCTTGCTGGCGGGCCAGGGGAGGCGTGCTCGCATCTCGGCCAGCACCGTGTCCTGATCGGCGCCGCGGACCATGTCGGTGTCGGTCCACGAGAGGTATGCCACGCCGACGTCCACGCCGTCCGGGCGCACCTCGCTGCGCAGGCTGTGCGCAAAGGCTTCGACCCCTGACTTGCTGGTGCAGTACGCGGCCATCAGCGGGGTCGGGGTGAGCGCGGCCAGGGAGGCGATCTGGAGCAGGTAGCCCTTGGACCTGGTGAGCGCGGGGAGCATGGCTCGGGCGGTGGCGATCGAACCCATGAGGTTGACCTCGATGACCCGGTCGAAGGTCTCCGGGTCGCTGTCGACGAAGGGGCCGCCGATCGCGATGCCGGCGTTGGCCACGACGATGTCGATGCTGCCGAAGCGGTCGCAGACTTCTGTCACTACCTCGGCCATCCGGGTCAGGTCGGTGACGTCTGCCTCCCAGACCGCGGCCTTGGCGCCCGACCCGGGGGCGGCGTGCTCGCGGCAGTTCGTCGCCGCGTTCTCGAGCTCATTCGGCTCCAGGCCTACTAGCGCGACGTTCGCTCCCCTGGCTGCGAGGCTGGCGGCCAAGGCGGCGCCGATGCCTCGGGCTGCGCCGGTGACTACGGCGGTCTTGCCGGCGAGAGGTGTCGACGTGCTCATAGTTCTGATTCCTTCGCTAGCTCAGCTGCTTCTGCCATGCTCTGGACACGCTTGCGGATGAGCGAGGCTACGGCGTCCGGCGCCTCTAGCGGCGTCATGTGGCCCACGCCGGTGAGCGTCACCATGGCCTCGAACTGCGGCAGCGCGTCGGCGATGGCCTGCGCGTGGGCGTCCGGCGGCGTCAGGCGGTCCTTGGTACCGAAGATCACCGAGGTGGGGACGTTGAGCTTGCTGACCTGCGCGGAGACGTCTAGGTCGCTCAGGACGCGGCCCCAGGCGGCACGGGGCTTAGGGTGGCACGCGGTGATGATGCGCGCGTTGGCGATCTGTAGCGGCTTGTTTGATTTGGGGCCCAGGGCGGTGTGCTTCAGCAGTGCGCGGGAGATCGGCGTGATCGGGCCGATCGGCAGGGAGCTGCCGAGTAGGAAGCGGTGTGCTCTCTTGTTCGTCTTCGGGATGCGGCGCAGGCCGGGGACTACGCACGAGGCGGCGGGGAGGCCTTGGAAGCCGGTTGAGCAGAGGACGACTCCTGCGGTGCGGGAGAGGATCGCCTCGTTGCCGCCTGCTGCCATGATCGTCATGCCACCCATGCTGTGGCCTACGAGCACGGCCTGTTCGCCGTCTTCGAGGGTGGCGTCTAGGACCGCAGTCAGGTCCTCTACGAGGATCGGCACGCCGTACCGATCCGGGGCGGGGGCCTCGCTGGCTCCGTGTCCGCGCTGGTCGTAGGCGACCACGCGCAGGTCGGGGGCGCCTTCTCGCAGAGCCCTAATCACGGGAGCCCAGAAGGCTGTCTTGCACGTCCAGCCGTGGATCAGCACGACGGTCGGGGCGCCGCTCGGGCCGTGCACCTCGATGTTGAGCTGGGTGCCGTCGGCGGAGGGAACACGCAGCCGGGCCTCGGGGGCCGGGGGCGCGAAGGGGTCCGGCTTGCTCACGCTTGCTCCGCTCCAATTCCATTCGGGACGAGGGTTTTCTGGGAACTCAGCGCGGTGACTCGGGTGTATTCGCGTTCATCGACGCGCCGGGTCTGCCGGCGGAAGCGCAGCGTCGATCCCGGCCAGAGGGTGGGGTTGCGGCCTGCGGCGTTCAGGTACCAGCTCTTGCATCCGCCGGTGCTCCAGACGGTCGGGCCCATCCGCCGCTCGACATCGTCGCACCACGCCTGCTGCGCGCGCTCGTCGGTGTCCAGGGCGGCCGCGCCGGTTCGATCCAGAGTCTTGATGTAGTCGACGATGTACGACAGCTGTGACTCGATGATCTGCACCATCGAGTTGTGTCCGAGCCCTGTGTTGGGCCCGATCACGAAGCAGAAGTTCGGGAATCCGGCCACGGTCGTGCCGCGCAGGGCCCGCATGTCACCTGCCCAGACCTCGTCGAGCGAACGGCCCCCGATCCCCCAGACCTTCTTCGCCACCGGCATGTCCACGGTGTGGAAGCCGGTCGCGAAGACGATCGCGTCCACGTCGTGGCGGGTGCCGTCCGCGGCGATCGCCGTGTTGCCCTCGACGCGTGCCAGGCCGGAGGCGACGACCTCGGCATTGGGCTGGGCTAGCGCCGGATAGTAGTTGTTGGATAGGAGAATGCGCTTGCAGCCCATCACGTAGTTCGGCGTGAGCTTCGCGCGCAGCTCGGGGTCGTTGACCGCACCGCCGAGGTGCTTGAGCGCGATTCGCTGCGCCGCCTTAAGCAGCGCCGGACGCTTGACGAAGGCGCCGACGGTGGATTCGCGGCTGGCGTAGATGCCGAGGCGGGCGAGGCGCTGGACCGGCGGGATGTGCGCGTACAGCCACTTCTCGGCGGCGCTGATCGTGCGGTCGAGGCGCGGCATGACCCAGGCGGGTGTGCGCTGGAACAGGACTAGCTTCGCAGCCTTCTTCTGCAGCTGCGGCACCAGCTGGATCGCCGAGGCGCCGGTGCCGATCACGGCGATGCGCTTGCCGGTCAGATCGGTCTCGTGGTCCCAGCGTGCCGAGTGGAAGACGGCGCCGGGGAACTCGGCGAGGCCGGGTATGTCAGGCATCGATGGTTCGGAGAGGGGGCCGCCCGCGGATATCAGCACGTCGGCGGTGAGTTGGCCGCGCTCGGTGGTCACCAACCAGCGTGCGTCGGCCTCCTGCCAGACGGCGCCGGTGACCGGCGCATTGAAGTGCAGCCTGGAACGCAGCCCCGGCCGGTCGGCGACCTCCTCGAGGTACGCGCGGATCTCCGGCTGTCCTGAATAGCTGCGGGACCAGCGGGGATTCGGCGCGAAGGAGAAGGAGTAGAGGTGCGAGGGCACGTCGCAGGCACAGCCGGGGTACGTGTTGTCCCGCCAGGTGCCGCCGACGGACGCGGCCCGCTCGAGGATCGCGAAGTCACGGATGCCCGCCTCCAGCAACTTGATCCCGGCGCCGAGCCCGCCGAAGCCCGCGCCGATCACGGCCACGCGCACGTGCTCCGGCAGTCCGCCCTCGTGCGCTGAAGCAGGGGGCTGACCTGTCCTGAACCAGGACTCGAAGGGCGGGGTCGAGACGCCCTCGACCCGGAAGCGCCCCCACGGATCGGGGTCGCCGACCTCGGCCGGGGCCGAGCCCTGCGGGGTGGTCAGCGTGCCGCGACGCCGCCCCGCGGACAGCTCCTCGGCCAGCGCCGGATCCGCCGCGATCCGCCCGTACCAGTGGTACCGGCCGTCGATCGGCTGGAAGAAGCCGCGCAGCTCGACACGTACGTCGAAGCGCCGCTCGTCCACCTCCAGCACAGCAGAGCCCTGGTAACCGTCTTCATCGTCGAAGTCCGCCACGAGGCCTTGCCCCTTTCTGGGTCCTAGTCCCCTGACACCAATTTCAGGGAGGGCGCGGGCCGCGGCTCCTCCGGTGACTCGTCCGGCGTGTTGCGCCCGAACCGGGACGTGCCGAATTCGAGTTCTTCATCGAGGGCGCCGCCCGGCAGCACACCGGAAAGCGCCGCGTAAATCAGTTGAGTCGTGTACTCGACGGCGTGGACGCGGCTCATCGAGCGGCGCTGCAGCCACCACTCGGCGGTGGTCTGCGTCAGCCCGGTGATGCCGTAGGCCCAGGGCTCGGCCGCACCCGAGTCGAGTCCGTAGGCGCGCAGGTAGTCGCCGAACAGCGCGGTGAGCGCGGAGGCGATCAGTTCCTTGTTGCGCTGGAACGGGTCGTTCTCGGTCGGGATCTCGCCCGCCGTGTGCCGGACGATCAGCCAGTAGAGGTTGGGCTGCATGTCGAGCACCTCGAAATACGCCCCGATCGCTCCGCGCACCCGGGCGAGCGCGGGTAGATCGGCGGCGATCGCGGGCATAAGCCGAGCGAACAGCACGCTCGTGCCGTGCTCGCCGAGCGCCGCCACGAGCGCGGTCTTGTCGCTGAAGTAGCGGTAGAGGACCGGCTTGGTCACTCCCGCCTCGGCCGCCACGGCGTCCATCGTCAGCTCCGGGCCCTGCCGGTCGAGCACCCGCAGCGCGGCCGCGATGAACTCGCCGCGGCGCTGCTCGCGATGCGCTGACCAGCGATCACGCCGCGCATCGGCGCTGCCGTCCGGCTTCGGGCCCTTGACAGATGCGTTCACGTTGAGCACGCTACCAGAAGTAACTGTTACTTCAAGTCATAGTTTTCGGTCGGGAGGCCGTCGATGACGACGAACACCCAGGAGACACCGGAGCTCGAGCGCAAGGCGGAGCGGCTGCTGCGCTCCTCCGCCGCCCGCGCCTACGATCCGGACCTCGACATCGACTGGGACGCCCCGCTCCTCGAGGACGCCCCGTTCATGAAGCTGGAGCGCAGCTCGCTCTACGGCACCGAGCTGTGGGAGCGGATGTCCCGCGAGGAGCGGCTGACGCTGACCCGGCACGAGGCGGCGAGCGTGGCCAGCGTCGGGCTGTGGTTCGAGAACATCCTGATCAGGATGCTGGCGAAGATCGCCTACGAGGGCGACCCGGCCAGCCAGCGGGTCCAGTACGCGCTCGCCGAGATCGCCGAGGAGTGCCGGCACTCGACGATGTTCGCGAAGATGATCCAGCGCATGGACGTCCCGGCCTACGGGGTGAGCCCGCGCGTGCACCGGCTCGGCCGGATCCTGCCCTTCCTGGCGCGCGGCGAGGTGATCTGGGGCGCGACGCTGCTCGGCGAGGAGATCACGGACCGGCTGCAGCGGGAGATCGTCGAGGACGAGACGGTCCAGCCGCTGATGCGGATGGTGAACCGGATCCACATCATGGAGGAGGCCAGGCACATCGGCTTCGCCCGGGACGAGTTGGCGAAGGAGGCCGTGAAGACGCCGCGGCTGCTGCGGCCCGTGCGCAAGGCGCTGCTGGCCCACATCGCCTTCATCATCAGCAGGAGCCTGATCAACCCGGAGGTCTACCGCTCGGTCGGCCTCGACCCGAAACTGGCCAGGAAGATCGCGCTGAGCAACCCCGCTTATCAGCAGACGCTGCGCTGGGCCGGGGAGAAGCTCGTCGCCGTGTTCGACGACGCCGGGCTGATCGGCCGCCCGGGTAGGCACTGGTGGAGGGCCTCTTATCTGGTTCGATGACGGGACCGGTCCGCTCGCCGCGGCCTGCCTCAGCAGGGGTCCTGCAGCCGCTTGACGGCCAGCAGCGCGAGGTCGTCGGTCAGCTTCGGCCCGGCGTGCCGGTGCACCTCGCGCAGCACGTGGTCGAGCAGCGGATCCGGCTCCTGATACGTGGCCCAGGCCGGGGCCTCGGCGTCGAGGCGGAAGAAGCTGCCGTGCGAATCGCGGGCCTCGGTGGTGCCGTCGGTGTAGAGCAGCATCATGTCGCCGGGCTCGAAGTCCATCTTGTAGACCGGCGGGAGCTCGCGGGCGAGGTCGAGCAGGCCCAGCGGCGGGAAGGTCTCGGGCGGCTCCAGCGGCGTGACCACGCCCTGGTGGATCAGCAGCGGGGCCGGGTGGCCGCAGTTGACGATCTCGACCTGGGTGCTGCCGGGCGGGATCGAGACGAGCACGGCCGTGACGAACTCCTCCGTGTCCGACTGCGGCCGGCGCGCGATGGCCTGGTGCATGCGCAGCGCGATCGCCGCGAGGTCGCCCTCCTGGTGTGCGGCCTCGCGGAAGATGCCGAGCACGTCGGCCGCGGCCTCGACCGCGGGCAGGCCCTTGCCGCGCACGTCGCCGATGATCAGCCGGTCGCCGAACGGGGTCGTCATCACCTCGTAGAGGTCCCCGCCGATCCGCGCCTCGGCCGCCGCCGCGGCGTAGCGCACCGCCGAGCGGACGGAGACCAGGTCGGTGGGCAGGGCGCGCAGCAGCACCCGCTGGGCCACCTCGGCGACGGTGCGCACGTCGGTCAGCATCCGCTGCTGGCGCTGCGTGGACCTGACCGCCATCCAGCCCAGCAGCGTCACCATGACGATGGCGAGCTCGGTGCCGATGAGCGCGACCCGCGGGATGCCCTCGGCGTAGAGTCCGAGCAGCAGGCCGAGCAGCGCGCAGAGCGCCCCGATGACCACCGGCCTCGGCTGCTTGGGCGGGCTGACCAGCGCGGCGAGCGCCGGGGGCACGGAGAGGGTGGCGGAGAAGGTGACGCCGCGCGGCGTGGCGAGGTCCGCCACGAGGACCGCGAGGATCAGGGCGTACGGCATCGCACGCACGAGCCGACCGGAACGTGCGGGTGGCGGAGTGTCAGATGCGAACTGGCTGCTCATCCCAGACAAAACGGTATGCGGATCTTGAGGCGATCGCAACGACCCCGGCCCGGGCGGCCGGAGGCGGAACGGTCCTTCCCAACTGACTTACTGGTAAGTAATATCCGCCGAGGCAGCCCTCGCAAGGAGGTCCCATGGCTCATTCACCAGCTTACGCCGAGTCGGAGCGTTACGTCCTGTCCCACGGCCTACGACTCGCCGTGTTCGAACACGGCGATGCCGAATCGTGTCCGACTGTGCTGTTCGTGCATGGATACCCGGACTCGCACGTGGTGTGGGACGAGGTCTACGCGCACTTACACACGTTCCACCTGGTGCGCTACGACGTTCGCGGGGCGGGCGTGTCGGAGACGCCGCGGAACCTGAGCGGCTATCGGCTCGACATGCTCGCCGACGATCTGTTCGCTGTGGCCGACGCGGTGAGCCCGGACCGGCCCGTGCACGTCGTGGCGCACGACTGGGGCTCGATCCAGGCCTGGCACGCCGTCACCGACCCGCGCGCCGAACGCCGCATCGCCTCGTACACGACGATCTCCGGGCCCTGCCTGGACCACACCGCCTACTGGTTCCGCGAGCGCACCCGGCATCCGACGCCGCGCGGGCTCGCGCAGGTCGCGAAGCAGAGCACGAAGTCCTGGTACGTATACGCGTTCCACCTGCCGTTCGTCGCACCGCTGCTGTGGCGCGGCTGGCTGGCCCGGAACTGGGGCGGGATCCTGCGCAGGGCTGAGGGCATCGAGCCGAGCCCGGGCCACCCGCAGCCGACGCTCGAGGACGACGCGGTGCGCGGCATCAACCTCTACCGCGCGAACATGATGCAACGGCTGGGGCGGCCGGAGTTCCGCTACGCGAGCGTGCCCGTGCAGATCATCATGCCGACCCGGGACCGCTTCGTCAGTCCGGCACTCGCCGAGGGCCTGGAGCGCTGGGCACCCGACCTCAAGCGGCAGACGATCGACTGCGGGCACTGGGGCGCGCTGACCCGGCGGGCCGGCGAGGTCGCGGACCTGGTCAGGGGCTTCGTCGACGAGGTGGAGGCGGCGTAGGGGCGGTCCGGGAAAACACCTCAACCATCGAGGACGATCTCCGTCTCTGCTTAAAACAGGGAAGGTTGGGGTCTTCGATCATGTTCCAGAGGCATATTCTCCACTCCCGGCCCCGGCGCCTGACCGCCGCCTCGGTCCTCTCAGCGGCGCTGCTGAGCGTGGCCGCGTGTTCCGGCCAGACCGCCAGCACGCCCTCGGCTGCCGGAACTGACACGCACAGTGTCACGGCGGGGGCGTCGTCCGTATCGACTGTGACGATGCCCAGCGCCACGTCAGCCGCTACCTCTGCTTCTGCTGCATCTGCTGCTCCTGCTGCATCCGCGTCGGCTGTGGGTGGCCCGGTCGCGGCCGTACCCTGCGGGAACGCGGACCTGCAGATCTCGTCGGGATACGGCACGCAGAGCCAGCCGCTTCAGGCGTCGGCCGTGGTCTTCACCAACATCGGCGACCACACCTGCACGCTGCAGGGCTACCCGGGCGTGGCGATCGCGGTCGACAAGACAGTGGTCAACGCGGCCCGCGTGCTCAACGGCTTCCGCGGCGACCTGCCGGCGCTGGGGAGCCCGCCGCTGGTCACGCTCGTCCCCGGCGCCAGCGCGTACGCCGTGATCGAGTGGATGCTGTCCGACGGCCAGAGCTGCTATCCGACCGGCACGGGCATCATCGAGACGACGGCGCCCAACACCACGCGCACGGTCGCGATCAGTGGCGGAGCGCACGTCGGCAGGCAGGGCATCTGCTCGAGCCTCGAGATCAACCCGGTGGTCCCGGGTACGTTCGGGACCTGAGGTCGGATGACGGTCGCCGCACCGGTCATCCGGCTGCGCTCATCACCGGACCTAGGCGTCACAGACGCTCAAGCTCCTCGGCCCGGCGCAGGTCCTTCGCGCGCCCTACCGCCCGACGCATCGCGATCAGATCCTCCCGACGCAGGTACTGGACCTGCAAGCCGTCCGAACCGGAGGCGGTCAGCGCCCGGCCGAGGAAACCGCGCACCGGCAGCGTCCCCCACGGCAGGGCCGGGGTACAGCAGTCCCCGCTGACCGACGAGGACTCGAACTGGAGCTTCGGGAGCGCGAAGGCCCGCGCATCGAGCGCGACGGGATCCCGATCCTCGTCCAGAAGACGGCAGCCCACAGCACCGAAGGCCCGGGCCAGGGCCTCGGCCTGCGCCGGATCGCCGTCCCAGAGCAGGTCGAGGTCCCCGGTCAGCTCCGCCGAGCCGTGCAGAATACCCGCGACCTGGCCGATCACGACCACCCGGGCCCCGGTGTCACACAGCGCCCGCAGCAACGGGAACGGATCAAACCCGTGGGCGCTGTCAGTGCCGATCGTGCCGACAACGTCATCGGCGTCGTCATGGGTAAGACCAGTGGCCGTCCTGCCGCTCGTCAAAACACTGGTGCGCTCTACCGCTTCGCGTAACCGCTCCAAAGACCCGTCGTTCACGCGCTTATCGAACACGAGGAACGGTCACGTCCGCATCTGAATTCGGCACACAGACGTAGATCGGCCGGACAGGCTCTAGCTGTTGCGCCGCGCGAACCCGTCGGCCACCTCGGCGAAGACGCCGAGCACGATGAACAGCACCAGCATCCCCTGCGCCGGGCCGGTGAGCACCAGCGGCCGGGTCGCGGAGGCCATGCCCCAGGACGGGTCGTAGTCGCGGCCGGGCTGGTCGCCGAGCAGCCGCTTCGGATACGCCGACGTCAGCATGTACACGTATGCCTCGAGCCGCACCTTGAAGCGCAGCACCGAGGCGGACGCCAGGAACACGGCCTGCGGCATCCGGCCGAGCACCAGCACGACGACCCAGATGAAGAAGCAGCACACGCTCCAGCCCGAGTACGCGATGGCCTGCACGATCGTCGCCGGGATGACCAGCAAGAGCCGGAAGAGGACCGCGACCCGGTTGAGCTGACCGGGCTTCAGCTCGATGCGGACCGGGTAGTCGGGCGCGTCGAACGCGAAGGGCGGGTAGCGGTCCACCAGGAGCATGCCGTAGCCCTCGACGCGCGTCTCGTACGCCACGTACTTGGCCAGATAGTTCGCGGCGAACTCCGGCAGCCGGCCGAGGACGAGCGCGCAGAACCAGCCGATGAATACGACGACCGCGGCGACGATGCCGAGCAGCGCGACCGCGATGGCCTGCGGGATCAGCAGGATCAAGCGCAGCAGCACCGTCCAGCGGCGTTCGCGCTCGGTCGGGAAGACGTCCAGGACCGGAAGGAACTCCATGACCTGACGGTCACACAGCCCGGCCCGCGCGGCACGCGGAACATGGCGCACGGGTGACGGATCGGCCAGACTGAGCTGGCAGGTGAAGATCGTCCGACCGACGGAGGAGTATGTCCGTGCAGAGCCCGCAGAGCAGTCCGGCCGCCCCGAGCCCGCTGATCGCCGCCGCCGAGGCCGCACCGACCACGCCCGCGCTCGTCGTGGAGCTCGACGCGCTGGACCGAAACCTCGCGCGGATGGTCGAGGCGGCGCGGTCGAGGGGATTCAAGCTGCGTCCGCACGCGAAGACGCACAAATGCCCGCAGATCGCGGCGAGGCAGGTCGCGGCCGGGGCGGTCGGGCTGACGGTGGCCACGATCGGCGAGGCCGAGGCGTACGCGGCGGCCGGCGTGACGGACGACTTCTTCATCGCGTACCCGCTGTGGCTCGACGACGGCAAGCGGCGGCGCCTGGCCAAGCTCGCCGCCGAGGTCCGGGTGCACGTCGGCCTGGACTCGGTCGAGAGCGCGCGGCGTATCGTGGGCACCGGCGCGAGCGTCCTCATCGAGATCGACAGCGGACATCACCGGACCGGCGTGCGCCCGGCCGACGCGGGCGCGCTGGCCCTCGCGGCGAGCGAGCTCGGGCTGACGGTGGACGGCGTGTTCACCTTTCCCGGGCATGCTTCGGGACGTGGCTCGACCGTGAGCTCGCCCCTCTCCCCCGTCGAGACCCGCGAGCGGGCGACGCGCGATCAGGACGCCGCGTTGACCGAGGCGGCGGCGTCCCTCGAGGAGTCGGGCATCGAGCCGCGCGTGATCAGCGGCGGCTCGACGCCCACCGCCGGACTCGCGCGGCCGGGCCGAATCAATGAGCTGCGTCCGGGCGTATACGCCTTCAACGACGCGATGCAGCTCGCGCTCGGCGCGTGCGAGCTCGAGGACGTGGCGCTGTGCGCGGCCGGAACCGTGGTCAGCGTCCCGGCGGCCGACCGCTTCGTGCTCGACACCGGCAGCAAGGTCCTCGCCGCCGACCCGAACGCCTGGGCGCCGGGGTACGGGGTGGTACCCGCGTATCCGGGTTCGACGGTGATTCAGTTGTCTGAGCACCATGCCGTCGTTCAGCTGCCGGAAGGCGTGGGCGCGCCGCGGCACGGGGATCGGGTGGCGATCATCCCGAATCATGTGTGCAACGCGATCAATCTCGCTGATGAGCTTGTTATTGTGCAGGGTGGTACGCATGTGGACACGTGGCCGGTGGCAGCGCGTGGGGCGAACGCGTAGGCGGTTGCCGATGACGTTTGTACGCGTTTCTCTGCAGGTGGGGCCCACTGCTCGTACGATGTGGCAATGAGTCCGTTCAAGCACAAGCCTGAGATCAAGCCTGAGATCGAAGAGGCGAAAACTGAAGATCCCGGTGCACTGCGCCTGCCGGACACGAGCAGCGAGGCAGCCTCCAAGACCGACCCCAAATACGAATCCAAAAGAGTACGCGAGATGCGCCAGGCGTTGCGGAAGGAACTCAAAAGGCCGGTGTACCTGCCTGACGAATACGAGCCGTTTGGCTACCAGGCCGCACGCGCGGGAATGAAGTACCGTCGAACCATCCTCGGACTGGTCGTTCTTGGCGCGGGCATCGCATCGGTTGCAACCGCCGGCGTCGTGTCGGGGGCCCTCGCCGCTGGCGCAGCGGGCGTTCCGGCAATCGACCTGCAGACCTTCTTCGACTCTGAGATTCACGACGCGAACCGCAGCGTCACCCTGCTGGAGAGCGCGGTCAATGGGCTGTTAGGTGAAGGTAAGGAACGACGAGCAGAAATTGTGCAGGCAGCGATCGACGGTAAACACCGTACGGGCCCGGTAACACTCAGCGGCGCGGACATCGAGCTGTACAGTTCAGCGAATCAGCCTGTGCCGCAGCTCTATATCGGGCCCGTGCGCATTGGTATCCGGATGGGGATCACCGTATTCGCCGCTGGGCTCCTGCTACTCGCACTCACGATTATCGCGCAGGACATCCATGGGATCATGACCAAGGTGGCATGCGCGATTCTCGTCGTCGGCGTGGTGATTGTGGGAGCCGCCCTGGCGAACAGCGACTGGTTCAGGGGCCTTGACCGGTTTGGTGGCTATGGGCAACCAAGTCAAGCTCAAGAATCCGTCCTGCTACTGCCCCCCACACAGTGAGGCGACGCTACGTAAACCTGCCCGCGAAGCGCAAGCCGTCGGCCGCACGCCGCCTCCTACAGCGGCGTCACGTAAGCCCCTGAGATACCCCCATCCACGACGAACGTCGAGGCGGTGATGAAGGACGCGTCGTCGCTGCCGAGGAATGCCACTGCCGCGGCGATCTCCTCGGGCTCGGCGAAGCGGCCGGCGGGGATGTGGACGAGGCGGCGGGCGGCGCGTTCCGGGTCCTTGGCGAACAGTTCCTGCAGCAGCGGGGTGTTCACCGGGCCGGGGCAGAGCGCGTTGACGCGGATGCCCTCGCGGGCGAACTGGACGCCGAGTTCGCGGCTCATCGCCAGCACCGCGCCCTTGGAGGCCGTGTACGAGATCTGCGACGTGGCCGCGCCCATCAGGGCTACGAAGGAGGCCGTGTTGACGATGGCGCTCTTGCGGCCGGACTCGGCGTACTGGCGCTGCATGTGCGGGATGGCGGCCTTGCAGCACAGGTAGACGCTGGTCAGGTTGACCTCCTGGACCTTGCGCCAGGCCTCGATGCCGGTGTCCAGGATCGAGTCGTCGTCGGGCGGGGAGATGCCGGCGTTGTTGAAGGCCAGGTCGAGCGAGCCGTACTGGTCCACGGTCGTCTGGAACAGCGCGTCGACCTGCTCCTTGTTCGTCACGTCTACGGGCACGAACAGGCCGCCCACCTCCTCGGCCGCCGCCGGGCCCGCCTTCTCGTCGAGGTCGGCGATCACGACGCTCGCTCCCTCGGCGGCCAGCCGTCGGGCCGTGGCCAGGCCGATGCCGCTGGCGCCTCCGGTGATGACGGCCGCCTTGCCGGCGTAGCGCTCCACCATGATTTCCTCTTTCGTGACAGGTCCGTGGCAGGTCAGTATGCGATGAAGACGTTCTTGGTCTCGGTGAACGCGTCGAGCGCGTCCGGACCCAGCTCGCGGCCCAGGCCGGACTCCTTGTAGCCGCCGAACGGGGTCCAGTAGCGCACCGAGGAGTTGGAGTTGACCGAGAGGTTCCCGGCCTGCACGGCTCGCGACATCCGCAGCGCGCGGCCGATGTCCCTGGTCCAGATCGAGCCGGACAGGCCGTAGCGGGTCGCGTTGGCGAGCCGGATCGCGTCGGCCTCGTCCTCGAATGGCAGCACGGCGACCACCGGGCCGAAGATCTCCTCGGTGGCCGCGGGCGCGTCGGGCTCGATCGGGGCGAGGACGGTCGGCGGGAACCAGAAGCCGGGGCCGGTCGGGGCGTCGCCGCGGAAGGCCACGGGAGCGTCTTCGGGCACGTACGCGCGCACCCGGTCGCGCTGGGCGGCCGAGATCAGCGGGCCCATCGACATCTCCTCGCGGCTCGGGTCGCCGACCCGGATCGCCTTGACCACCGGCTCGAACTGTTCCATGAACCGGTCGTAGACGGACCGTTGAACCAGGATTCTGCTTCGGGCGCAGCAGTCCTGGCCCGCATTGTCGAACACCGCGTCGGGCGCGGACGCCGCGGCCCGTTCGAGGTCGCTGTCCTCGAACACGATGTTGGCGCTCTTCCCGCCGAGCTCGAGCGTCACCGGGATGATCCGCCGCGCGGCCTTGGCGGCGATCTCCCGGCCGACGCGGGTCGAGCCGGTAAAAACGATCTTGGCCACGTCCGGGTGCTCGACCAGCCGGGCGCCCGCGACCGGTCCGGCGCCGGGCAGCACCTGGAAGACGTCCGGCGGCAGGCCGGCCTCCCGGCCCAGCCTGGCCAGGTACTGCGCGGTCAGCGGCGTCTGCTCGGCGGGCTTGAGGATCACCGTGTTGCCGGCGGCGAGCGCGGGGGCCACGCCCCAGGCGGCGATCGGCATCGGGAAGTTCCACGGCGCGATCACCCCGACGACGCCGAGCGGCTCCTTGAAGGTGACGTCGATGCCGCCGGGCACCGGGATCTGGTGCCCGGTCAGCCGCTCGGGAGCGCCGGCGTAGTAGTCGAACAGGTCGCGCGCGTTGCCCGCCTCCCAGCGGGCGCCGCCGATCGGGTGGCCGGAGTTGACGACCTCGAGCCGGGCCAGTTCCTCCCGCTCCTCGTCGATGCGCTGGGCGAAGCGGCGCAGCAGCCGGGCCCTGTCTCCGGGGGCGAGGTCCCGCCAGGCCGGGAACGCGTCCACGGCGCGGGCCACCGCGGCGTCCACGTCCCGCGCCGAGGCCATCGGGACGTCCACGACGGGCTGCTCGGTGGCCGGGTTCAGGACGGTGTGCAGCGTCTCCGAGTAGATCAGTTCACTCTCGCGGGCAGTTCTCCGGGCCTCGGCATTCGATCGCGAGAGCGCTGTGTTCAATGATTCGTTCGCAAGCTCACTCATGAATGTGCGGGTGCTTTCTTGCTCTGGCCGACGCGGTCGGCCGCCTCGATGAGCGCGGTGAACAGCCTCAGCTCGCGGTCCTGCTCCGGGTGCCACTGCACGCCCACGGCGAACGCGGGCCCGTCGACGACCACCGCCTCGATCGTGCCGTCGGGGGCGCGGCCGGTCACGCTCAGGCCCTTGCCGAGCCGGGCGATGGCCTGGTGGTGGTAGCAGGACACGTCGGCGCTCGCGCCGAGGACCGAGCCGGGCAACGCGGCGGGGTCGAGGTCGACGCGCGTGCTGCGGAAGACCGCGACGCCGCCTCGGTGGTCCGTGGCCCCGGGTTCCTCGGGCAGGTGCTGAATCAGGGTTCCGCCGAACGCGACGTTGAACAGCTGGGCGCCTCGGCAGATGCCGAGCACCGGGATGTCCAGGTCCAGCGCGGCGGCCAGCAACGCCAGTTCCCAGGTGTCGCGCTGGACGCGCGGCGGTCCGGTCTCGGCGTGCGGGGGCTCGTCGTAGCGCGCGGGGTCCACGTCCGGACCGCCCGTGAGGACGAGGCCGTCGAGCCCTGCGACGGTGGCGGCGGCCAGGTCGGCGGAGACCTCAGAGCTCGGCGGAAGGAGCAGCGGAATGCCGCCGGAAGCCGCGACGCAGTCCACGTACGTGGCCGGCAGCACGACAGCATCCTGATTCCACACGCCCCACGAGGCCTGCTCGCGGTACATGCTGACGCCGATGCGGGGGCGCCTGCTCAAGGAGTTCTCGGTCACAGGCGCTCGAACCCTCGGCGTCGCTCCCAGTCGGTCACCGTCGCGTCGAAGGCCTCTACCTCGATGCGCGCGGCGTTGAGGTAGTGCTCGACGACGCCCTCGCCGAGGGCGGACTTCGCCAGGTCGCTCTCGGCGAACAGTTCGGCCGCGTCACGCAGCGTCTTGGGCACGCGCGGCCGGTCGGCGGCGTCGTACGCGTTGCCGCGGAACTCCGGCTCAAGCGGCAGCTCACGCTCGATCCCGTCCAGTCCGGCGGCGATCATTCCGGCGACGGCGAGGTAAGGGTTCACGTCGCCGCCGGGGACGCGGTTCTCCACCCGCAGCCCGTGGCCGTGGCCGACGACGCGCAGCGAGCACGTGCGGTTGTCCCGGCCCCAGGCGACCGTGGTCGGCGCGAAGCTGCCGTCGGCGTAGCGCTTGTAGGAGTTGATGTTCGGCGCGTAGAGCAGCGTCAGTTCCCTGACGTGAGCCAGCTGTCCGGCCAGGTAGTGCTCCATCAGCTTGGAGAAGCCGTGCTCGCCCTCCCCCGCGAGCACCGCCGCGTCGTCCTCGGCGGCGCGCAGGCTCAGGTGGATGTGGCAGGAATTGCCCTCGCGCTCGTCGTACTTGGCCATGAAGGTCAGGCTGCGGCCCTGCTGCGCGGCGATGTTCTTGGCGCCGGTCTTGTAGATCGAGTGGTTGTCGCAGGTGGTCATGGCCTGGGCGTAGCGGAAGGCGATCTCGTGCTGGCCGGGGTTGCACTCGCCCTTGGCCGACTCGACGTACAGCCCGGCGCCGGTCATCCCGTTGCGGATGGCGCGCAGCAGCGGCTCGATACGCGCGGTGCCGAGCATCGAGTAGTCCACGTTGTACTGGTTCGCCGAGGTCAGGCCCGCGTAGTTGCGGTCCCAGGCCTGCTCGAAGCTGTCGTTGAAGACGATGAACTCGAGCTCGGTCCCGGCGTACGCGACCAGTCCGTGCTCGGCGAGTCGGTCGAGCTGGCGGCGCAGCAGCTGCCGGGGCGAGGCGGTGACCGGTTCGCCGCTCTCCCAGTACACGTCGGCGAGCACGCCCGCCGTGCCCGGCTGCCAGGGGATCATTCGCAGGGTGCTGAGATCTGGCTTGAGCACGAAGTCGCCGTAGCCGGACTCCCAGGACGACAGCTCGTAGCCGGCGACCGTGTTCATCTCCACGTCCACGGCGAGCAGGTAGCTGCACGCCTCGGTCTCGTGCGGGACGACCACGTCGAGGAAGTACTCGGCCGAGAGGCGCTTGCCCTGGAGCCGCCCCTGCATGTCGGTGATCGAGACCTCGACGGTGTCCACGGTCCCGTCGGCGACGAGCTCGCGCAGCCGGTCGAGGGTGAGCATTCCGGGGCGCAGAGCTGTCTGACCGCTGTCGTTGTCCATGTACACGCCTCCGTTGGCCGCGATGTCAGGGGACGAGCAGGCTGTACTTTATGGACGAGGGGTCGTCCATTGGGCGCTCCTCAGTCTGGCCTACTCGGGAGGAAAGTCAAGAGCCGGTTCACACCGCGAGCACTCACACTTCGAGAAAGCCGCGAAGCAGCACCGCGGTGCCCTCGAGGTGCTCGGCCATCGCGCGCCGAGCCGCCTCGGGATCGCCGCCGAGCACGGCCGCGCTGATCGCCCGGTGCTGTTCGGCGGAGTGCCGGAGGTTGGCCTCGAGCATCGGGATCGCGTCCAGCAGATCGTTGACGCGCAGCCGGGCCTCGGCCACCGCCGCCGCCAGCTGAGTGGAGCCGGACAGGTCGGCCAGGGCCAGGTGGTAGCGCGTGTCGGCGATCCGGTAGTCGGCGGCGCCAGCCTGTTCGGCGGCCTCCATCCGGCCGGTCAGCAGCCGGTGTTCGTCGGCGTCGAGCCGCCGGGCCGCGGCGGTCTCGGCGGAGCCGGTCTCCACCACGCGGCGGAAGGTCAGCGCGTCCTCGAGGCCGCCGGGCATCCCGTCGACCAGGTCGCGCAGCCGCTCCGGCGAGAGCGGCCCGGGCAGCCGCAGCACCGTGGTCCCGCCGGTGCGCCCCCGGGTGCTGGCCACGATGCCCTCGGCGGCCAGCGCGTGGATGGCCTCGCGCAGCGTGTCCCGGCTGACCCTGAGCTGGGCGGCGAGCTCGCGTTCCGGGGGCAGCCGTTCTCCGGGCCGGATCGTGCCGAGCTTCACCGAGCGCAGGATCCGCTCGACCGTCTCCTCGAAGGCGTTGCCGGTGCGCACCGCCGTGAAGGACGGATAGCACGCGTCGGCCGGCTCGTCCCCCGGGCCCGTCGTCATCCTCGCCGCCTCCCGTGTGGAACCTGCGCCTGCCTGCCGTCGCCGGGTCATTCTGCTCGCACCGAATCCGCCGCGTCTAGAGGTGGATTCGATGCGAGCCTCCGATCTTGCTGGTGGGAGCGTTCTCGGCGTCAGCCGGTGACGCTCGCCGCGCCGGTCTCGATGTGCCCGGTGAAGCGGCGGGACCAGGCGGAGTCGCCGCTGACGGTGATGGTGAAGTCATACCATCCACCGCTGTACGCGACCTGGTTCCAGTAGTCGGACACGCTGGTGCCCGCCGCCACGGTGTACGTCCACGGCCCGTCGGTCCGGTAGCTGTTCGCGGTGACGGTGAACGTGGCCGAGGAGGTGCCCGTGTTGGTCATGGTCAGCCAGAGCGACTCCTCGTTCAGGTTCGGCGAGGGCGCGTAGTAGCTGGTGACCTCGGCGTACCGGCCGGCTGTGGTCGCGTTGCCCTGGAAGCGGCGCAGGAAGCGGTTCGGGCCGGCCATCGTCAGGTCGTACGCGCCGGAACCGTAGCCGGAGCCGATGTTGAAGTAGTCGGTGACGACGCCGTCGCCCGCGGAGGCCGAGTACGCCGGGACCGTGTACTGCCAGGGCCCGCCGCTGCGGTACTCGTTGGCGTAGACGGAGAAGGCCGCCGCGTTCGTCGCGAGGCTGCCCTCGTTGGCCATCTTGAGCCAGAGCAGGATCTGTCCGTTCGAGCCGTACTGGATCGAGGAGACGTAGCCGTCCGGCTGGTAGGGCAACGCGCGCGCCGAGCGGCTGCCGGACTCCTGCGCGGGCATGGCGTTGGTGTCGGCGGACGGGTTGAACTCGATGTCGCACAGCGCGAGGCTGATCGTGGACGTGGTCGCCGGGAGGGTCGAGGGCAGCCCGTAGACCGGGCTCGCGAAGTCGAAGGCGCCGGTCAGGTCGCCGCAGACCTCGCGCCGCCAGGCGGAGATGTTCGGGCACAGGGCGGGGGTGCCGAGCGCGGTGGTCCAGGTCTCCAGGAAGCGGATCACCGAGGTGTGGTCGTAGGTCTGCGAGTCGACCCAGCCGCCGCGCGTCCACGGCGAGGCGATGATCATCGGCACGCGGTAGCCGAGGCCGATCGGCGTGCCGCTCAGGATGAACTCGTCGGCGGTCCCGGCCGGCGGGACCGGCGGCGGCACGTGGTCGAAGAAGCCGTCGTTCTCGTCGTAGTCGAGGAACAGGACGGTCGAGTCGAAAACCCCCGAGTCGGCAGCGAGCGCCTGGAGCACCTCGTTGACGAACTGCGCGCCGTCCTCCGGAGGGGCGTCCGGGTGCTCGGAGCACTGCTGGTTCGCCACGATCCAGGAGACCTGCGGCAGGGTGCCGTTGACCACGTCGTTCTTGATGGCGGCGGCGATGTCGGTGGGCGTGGAGCCGGTGGTCGACGGGACCGAGCCCATGCCGTTCTGGTACAGCGGGGAACTGGTGGCGGCGTTGGCGAACTGCTTGAAGTAGGCGAGCGCGTTGTCGCCGAAGTTGTCGCTGGCGACCTGGTAGACCTTCCAGGACACGCCCGCATCCTGCAGCGTCTCGGCGTACGTCTGCCAGCTCAGGTCCGACTCGGACCCGCCATCGTAGGCCGGACCGCCCGCGGTGCCGTTCGGGTCGATCATGCCGGACCACAGGTACGTGCGGTTCGGGCCGGTCGCGCTGAGGATCGAGCAGTGATACGCGTCGCAGATGGTGTAGGCGTCGGCGAGCGCGTAGTGGAAGGGGATGTCGGAGCGGGTCAGGTAGCCCATCGTCCGATCCGAGCCCTTGGCCGAGATCCAGTCGTCCATCGCGCCGTCGGCCCAGGCCTCGTGCTGGGTGGACCAGCTGTGGTCGAGCGAGCCGTCGCACTGGGCGAGGGTCTCCGCGCTGGCCACGATGTCGCCAGAGCCGTTGCTGAGGTTCCACGGGTACTGCCGGGAGGAGCCGTTGGGCTGGTCGAAGACGCTGTAGCCGCCGGGCAGCAGGATCGTGGCCCGGTCGCCGAAGCCGCGCACGCCCTGCAGCGTGCCGAAGTAGTGGTCGAAGCTGCGGTTCTCCTGCATCAGGATCACGACGTGCTTGACGTCGTTGATGGTGCCGGTGGTCGCGGCCTGCGCGCGGGCGGCGCGCAGCGGTCCGACGCCGAGCGCGGCGCCGGTTCCGACGGCTGCCGCGCTGCCTATCAGGGCACGGCGGGAGAGCGGGGACATGGCGTGGGTGGCCTCTCGTCTCGTCTCGCGCGCCGGCGGGGGGCCTCTCGGATCGATCGAGTCGGGTCGCGGCGCGGCAGCCGCCGGCGGCGGACGCACGGAGCAAACTGCCGCTGACACCCCGTACTTGTCCAGACAAGATGCGTGTCTTGGCGGTGAAGCGCCAGTGAACAGTCCGGACGGGGAAGCTCGGATGAGTGAGCTCTGACGGACGTCTATCCTGGTCAGCGGCCTGATTCGCCGTTGGCCTTGGGGCGGGTGCCCGGGTTCGCGCTCGGCACGACGGGGATGACGGCGGTCGGCGCTGCGGCACTGGAAGTTGAATCTGGGACATTGTTCGGCACGACCGGGATCACGGCGGTCGGTTGCGCGTCGGGATGACGGTTCTGGTTCGGGTTGGGGCCGTGATTGCGGTTGGGGCTCGGCGGGTTCGGGTTCGGGTTGGCGCCGGAGTTGCCAGAAGCGTACGGATTTCCGGGTACGCCGCGATTGCCCTGCGCGGGGGCGGGCCCCGGCATCGTCGGCGCCTGGGACGTCGGCGTCTTCGGCGGCTGAGACCTCGGAGGCTTCGGCTGCTGCGGACGCTCCGGCCGGACCGCGCGATCCGTCGCCGCACCGCGCGGCGACACCTGCGGACGCGGCTGCTGATGGGCCTGCGGCTGGGGCTGCGTCGGGCGCTGCGGATGCGCCGGGGCCGCGCCGATACGCTCAAGTACGGCGTAGAGCACCTCGACCGGCACCTGCGGGTTCAGCGCCTGATTGAGGAGCGCGTCGAGTTCAGCGGGGGTGAGCGCATCGAGGTTCTCCACGTCCATGCTCGGAACAACGTCGGCCCGCGAGCCCGCGTCACCCGTATTCACCCGAGTGGAGCTGGTAATCAGACGAGCCGATTATGAGCCGTTCGCACAGCGCGAACAGGTCAGGACCCGGATCGGAACCCGGATCAGGACAGCACGGCGAGCGCCTGCCGGGCGATCTCGATCTCCTCGTCGGTGGGGATGACCAGGACCGCGACCTCGGCGTCGGCCGGAGAGACGAAGCGCTCGCCGCGCTCCTCGGCCTCGTTGCGTCCGGCGTCGACCGCGATCCCGAGGCGTTCGAGGCCGGCCAGGCTCAGGGCCCTGATCTGCGCGGCGTTCTCGCCGACGCCCGCGGTGAACACGACCGCGTCCACCCGGCCGAGCACCGCGTAGTACGCGCCGACGTACTTGCGGATCCGGTGGCAGTACACGTCGAGGGCCAGCCGGGCCGCGGGATCGCCGGCGGCGGCCTTCCGGTCCACGTCCCGCAGGTCGCCGCTCCCGGCGAGCCCGAGCAGGCCGCTCTCCCGGTTGAGCGCGGCGTCCACCGCCGCCGCGTCGAGCCCGGCGACCCGCTGGAGGTACTCGGGGATCGCCGGGTCCAGGTCCCCGCTGCGCGTCCCCATGACGAGGCCTTCCAGCGGCGTGAGGCCCATCGACGTGTCCACGCTGCGTCCGGCCCGGATCGCGCCGGCGCTCGCGCCGTTGCCCAGATGCAGCACGATCACGTTCGTGTCGGTGATCGGACGTCCGAGGAATGCGGCGGCGCGGCGCGAGACGTACCGGTGCGAGGTGCCGTGGAATCCGTAGCGCCGCACCGCGAACTCGTCGCGCCACGCGAGCGGCACCGCGTAGGTGTGCGCGGCCTCGGGGAGCGTCTGGTGGAACGCGGTGTCGAAGACGGCGACCTGCGGCACGTCGGGGAACGCGCGTCGAGTGGCTTCGATGCCTGCGATGTTGGCCGGGTTGTGCAGCGGGGCCAGCGGAGTGAGCTCGCGGATCCGGGCGAGCACGGCGTCGTCGACCACTGTCGCGCCGGTGAACCCGGTGCCGCCGTGCACGACGCGGTGGCCGACCGCCGTCAGCTTGATCGCGTCGAGGTCTGGCCCGACGTCTCGAAACGCAGCGAGAATCGCGGACAGCGCGTGCGCGTGGTCGTCGAAGGTGCTGGTGACTTCGCAGGGCGCGGCGTCGGCCTTTTTGTGCGTGAGCGCGCCCGCTGCCCCGCCGCCGATCCGCTCGACGAGCCCGGTCGCGAGCCGCCGGTCGCTCTCGCCGCCGAGTTCGAGCAGTTGGTATTTGATCGAGGAGGAGCCCACGTTGAGCACGAGCACTGCCTGCGTCATGCAGCCATCGTAGGCGAGGGTCTTGTTACCTCGGCCGCAGGAATCTTCCTACTTTTCGTACTTGTGCCAGCGGTGCGCCGGGCGCGGCATCCCGCTCACCAGTTCCTTGAGCCGGTCCTCGAGGTTGATCCGCGCCGCCCGCCGCATGGCCTTCTGATATTTCTTCGAATCCTCGGGGTAGAAGCGCGCGAACCAGGGCGAGCCCGGCTTGGCCAGGCGCAGCGCGGCGAAGATGGCGAGCGGGAGCAGCAGGACGCCGGCCGGGCCGAGGAAGAGCCTGCCCTTGAACACGGCCACGGCGACGAAGCCGATCGTCAGGAAGAGATAGCCGAAGTAATACCAGAGGCTCTCCCCCTGGTTGCGCGCGATCGGGTTCGAGACGACCAGCCCGAGCGTGCCGAGTCCGGCGATCGCGACGACCGCGTCCACCGACTTTCGGCCGCGCTCCTCCCAGTACACGTCCGTCAGGTGCAGCCAGAGCGCGAACTCGTCCAGCGTCAGCGCGGCGCCCGCGGCGAAGATGCAGGCCAGCACCGTACGCACGACCCCGTGCGGCGCGATGACGAACTCCACCGGAGCGGTTACCAGCATGATCACGATGCCGGGCACGAGGTGGTGCACATGGACGTCGCCCACCTTGACATTCCGGAACGGCCCGCGACCCGAACGGACCATTCGTACGACGAGCCGGGTCAGCGTGAAGGTGCCCACGAAGCTGCACAGCATCGCGAACTGCACGACCCGGCTGCTGCTGTTCTCGCTGTGCCCGGTGACCTCGACCGCCGACGTCGCGGCGGCGGCCACCACCGCGTGCAGCGAAAGCGAACGGTGGCCGGGGACGGCTAATGCGGTCAGGACGGGTCCGAAGGCGATCTCACGCGGTGTCACCCCTCCAGTCTGCCGCCCCCACCCCACGCCCACCTCTCAGATTCGCCCCGCGGCGGTGAACATTGATCCTCCGCACGTTGACGCACGAGAACGCCGCCGGGCGAGAGCGATCGGCCCGCGAGCCCGGCCGCTCTTCCCCGGTCGCCCTGAACTAAGGTGCTGATCATGCGTCACCAGGAGCCCGGGCCCGGGCAGGTCCTCGCGTCCGGCCCGCTGGACTGGTCGATCGTCTCCGGCCTCACTCCCCTTCTGCTCACCCTGCTGGGCCTGGCCGCGCTGCTCTACCTCGGCCATGGCCGCGAACGCCGCTGGTGGGCACGCTGGCTCCCGGCGATCCTGCTCGGCACGGTCGCCGTCTCGGTCGGTCTGGCGCTGTTCGTGGACCGTCTCTGGCGGCCCTTCCCGGACAACCTGCCGACCGACGTCGTGCTCTGGATCGGCCTGATCTTCGGCTCGGTCGCGCTCGGCCTCACCCAGCTCTTCCGGCGCAAGGGCTGGCGCCCCCGGCTGCTGGCCGCCGTCGCGATACTGGTCGCCGTCGTCTTCGGGCTCAACCAGATCAACCGCGTCTACGACCAGTTCCCGACCCTCCGCAACGCGCTCAGCGCCCTGACGACACGAGCGACGCCGCTCAGAGAGGTGATCGGCACCAAGCCGCTCGTCATCGCTCCGACCGGCACGTACCTGTCCGCCGTCTGGCACGCTCCGGCCGACATGCCGTCAGGCGGCACACTCACCACGGCCTCGATCCCGGCCACCCGCTCGGGCTTCGGGGCGCGCGCGGCCTGGATCTACCTGCCACCCGCGTACCAGGCCACGCCGCGCCCCCGCCTGCCGGTCCTCGTCCTGCTGGCCGGCCAGCCCGGCTCGCCGCGCGACTGGGTGGACGGCGGCGACATCATCGACATGATGAACACCTTCGCCTCCGCACACCACGGCCTCGCCCCGGTCGTGGTCATGGCGGACGCCACCGGCACCGAATTCGGCAACCCGATGTGCATGGACTCCAAACTCGGCAAGGCGCAGACGTATCTGGCCGTGGACGTGCCGAACTGGGTGAAGTCGACGTTCCAGGTGGACACCGACGCGTCCCAGTGGGCCATCGCGGGCCTGTCCTACGGCGGCACCTGCGCGCTACAACTCGCGGTCAACGCTCCGAATGTCTATCGCGATTTCATCTCCATCTCCGGTCAGGACCAGCCGACGCTGGGCACCTTCCAGCAAAGCGTGAACCATGCCTTCGGCGGCAACCCGGCCGCATTTCTCGCCGTCGATCCTTTGACGATCATGCGAACGAAGAAGTTCCCGGAGACGCACGCGATGATCGTCGCGGGCTCGGATGACGAGACGTACCGGCCGCAGCAGCAGAAGGTCTACGCGGCGTGCAAGGCGGCTGACATGCACGTTTCCTACGAACTGCTGCCCGGCGGCCACGGCTGGCAGGTCTGGCGGCCGGGCCTCGAACTCAATCTCTCCTGGCTGGCCCGGCAGACGATGCTCGCGCCGCGTTAGACGTGGTGTATTCGATGCCCGCCGTCAGGTTCTGCTGCTCGCTGGGTGGTGCCGCCCGATCCACGACACCACGGCGTCGATATCTACGGGTTCGGAAGTGTCGAGACGCAGCGTGGCGCCGATCTGTAGGGGCTCTGCCGTGTCCCGCCACAGCTCCCACTCCTGATCGCTGGGCAGGACTCCGTGAATCGGGTGGCGCGGCTGTCGCGTTTCGACGCGGCGGCGGGCCAGCTGGGCCGGGACATCGCACCAGATCTCCAGCGGATCGGCGATCCCGGCGCGCTCGAGCCCATCCACGACGAAGTGGCGGTAGCCGCTCAGCCAGTTGGATTCCAGAATCGCCCCGCCGGGAGCATCAGCCAGCAGCGCCCACATGGTGTCGCTGGCCGCCTTGCCCAGAGCGCTGTTCCAGCGCCGCTGCGGCCAGTCCCGCACGGGCTCGGCGCCCACGACATCCGCGTGCGTCTCCTTGATGACATCCTTGCTGAACAAGGGCAGCCGCACTCGCTGCGACAGGGCTCTGGCCAGAGTCGTCTTGCCCGCCCCGGGCAGGCCGTTGACGAGGATCACCATCGGCGAGGTCATGCCATCAGTTTGCGGCTGAGCCGGACCATCTGCACGGCACTCGTGTGCGGCAGGTACGCGCGGCCGATCGCGTTGCCGATGGCGGGGAGCGCGGCCGGGTCCGGGTAGCACATGTACAGCGGGAAATACTGCGGCTGGAACTTCGCCTTGAAAGCGAGCAGCGAGCGGAAGCCGTACACCGGCTCGAGTGCCTTTCCGGCCACGTCGAGCACGCGCTGCAAGGGCACGGGCTGGGCGCCGCCGCCGGGCGCACCGGAGCCGCTGCGGTCTATCCGCGCCAGCGGCGCCCCGGACAGGCTCAGGAAACGTGCTCCCTCCTCCTGGAAGCCGAGCGCGGCGGAGGCGATGAGGAACTCCATCACGCCGCGGAAGCCGTCCCCGGCACGGCGCATGAAGTCGAGCGTCCAGCCGATCGGCTCGCCGTCCTGGTAGACGGGAAGCCAGCTGGTCACGCCGTGCAGCCCGCCTTCCTCGTCGAGGGCCACGAGGCAGCGCACGCGCGGGTCCTGGAGCTCGCTCAGGCCGCCGAGGGTGAAGCCCATCTCCGGCAGGCCCTTGTCGGCGACCCACTCCTCCGACAGTTCCCTGATGTGCTGCTGCACGCTGATCGGCGCGGTCGGGTAGGTGAACCACTGCGCGGTGATCCCGGCCTTGCCCGCCTTGTTCAGAGCCGTGCGCACGTCCTGCCATTTCTTCCCGCTGAACTTCAGCTCGGGAAGGTCGAGCACGGTGTCCTCGGCGACCTGTACCGCGCTCCAGCCGAGTGCCGCCGTCACCGCCTTCGTCTCGTCGGTGACGCTGTAGAAGCACGGGCTCCAGCCCTGGCTGTCGCAGTAGCGCGCGAACTGCTCGACGGCCTGCGCGCGGGATTCCGTCTTGCCGTACGGGTCGCCGGTGGTGAGCGCGATACCGCCGATGACCCGGTAGGCGACGGCGGCCGTCTCGTCCGGGCTGATCCAGTATTCGTTGCCGGGCCAGGTGGTCATGTAGGACAGCGCGGAACCGCCGAATCTTGTCAGCAGCCGGTCGGCTTTGTCCTTCTCGCCGTCGCCGCGGGTCGCTGTGCGGCGGAAGGTGAGGAACAGGCCGCCGAGCGCGATCAGCCAGAAGACCGGGCCGACGGCGACGTAGAGCGCCTTGGCCACGACGCCCTGCGGGATCAGCGCGGCGGTGTTCTCGTTGACGAGGGTCAGCCAGGTGGGCGAGAACAGCCGTTTCGGGTAGTCCGCGAGCAGCGCGCTGATCGTGGCGTTCGGATCCCACTGGTCGCGGACGCGGTACGCGGTGTTGACGTAGAGCGCGCCGACCACGACGAAGGTCAGCACGAGCGTGCCGAGCAGCTTGAGCCCGGTCCAACGCGGTGCGCGCAGGGCGAAGTGGCGGCGCGTGATCAGCAGGACGATGACGACGCCGACCGGAATGCACATGATCAGACCGGCGTAGATCTTGATCGCGGTCGGCACGCCGGCCTCGTCCGGCTGACCCTCGGTGAGATCGACGAGCATCTGCGCGTACCGCACGGTCACGGCGCCGAGCACCATCTCGCACACGATCGCGGATACCCAAGCCATCCTCCGGCCGCGCCAGAGTCCGTAGGCGATGACGCCGAGAACCAGCACCGGTACGAAAAGCACGAGGATCGCCGGGGTGCCGGCGAGGACGTGCTCGGCGGTGCTCACGCGGCAGGAGACGGGGTCGTAGTCGCTCGACGAACTGGTGCAGTAGTCGCGGATGTCGTCCTGGGTGGGCACCTCGTCGATGAACAGGTTGACGAGGATCGCCATCGGTCCGTAGGGGTTGTTGGTGATCCACGCGATGAGCGGGCCGAGCGCCGAGGTGAGCGCGAAGACGGCGACCAGGACGCGCGTCTCCGCATGCGAACTCACCAGCCGCAGCCGCCGCGAACCCGGCTGGAGAAACACGAGACCGACCGCGAAGCCGAGGCACGCGCTGCCCGCGCGGGCGATGTCGATCACGCCGCCGTCGTAGAACAGGAACAGCAGCGTGCCGATCCCGAGCAGCATCCGGGTGCGCCGGCGCCACAGCGTCGTCATCCGCGCGCTGAACGCCAGCCCGACGCCGACCGCGCCGACGGACGTGCCGACCGCGGTGTTGTAGGTCGTGCCGACGGCGCTCTGCAGCCACAGGTCCCCGGCCGCCGAGCCGGCCTCGATCACACCGATCGCGAGCGCCGCGCCGCCGATCTGACACAGCGCCAGCAGCCCGGCGGTCCGCCACGTGCCGAGCCGCCGCTCCGCCGGCACGACGAACAGCAGGATCAGCAGCGTGTCGGCCAGGTAGGCCCAGACGTTCTGGCACCAGAAGGAGTAGGTGACGAGGGTCCATAGACGGTGGGAGGTGATCGCCGTGGTGTCGAGACCTATATGGCTGATCAGACTGTCGCTCGGACCGTAGGCGAGGCTGTGGCTGGCGAGGGCCACGATCCAGAGCGCGGCCACGAGGACGAGCGTGAACGGGGCCTCGCGGATGACCTTGGCGAGCGCGATGCCGGTGGCGACCCAGCGGCGGGTGAGCCGCTCCGGCACGTGCCACCTGGGCCGCCGTGCCTCGACGTCGATGACGGTGGCGGCGTCGGTCTCGGTCTCGGGGGCGGTCATCGAGCAGGCCTCACGGCGGAACCCATGTCAATCGTCTCGGCGGATCTTCGGCGGATCAGGTGCGCATAAACGATCGTATGGTCTTCGCCCTCTGTTCGAGTGAGTTGTGCGACTGGACGGGGTCTGAACGGGGGACGGTTGGTCAGCGCGCGGCCCGGCCCGCCTTCTTGTTCGCGCCACGGAAGATGTAGTGCTCCTCGCCCTTGAACGGGGTCTCGAGCCACGCCTGCACGTCCGCGTCGCCCATGAGCGAGAAGTCTGGAACCTCCTCCACGTGCGTACGCCCGAGGCGGCGACCGAGCTCGACCACCTTGTTGCCCTCGACCGTGCGCTCGCGGCTGTACCGCTCTGCCGCGTGCCGCAGGCTCGGCTGGCCTTCCAGCAGCACCCGCTCCAGGCACAGCGCGTCGCCCAGGGCCTTCACCGCGCCGCTGCCGGTGTGCGGCCGGGTCACGGCCCCGGCGTCGCCGGCGAGCAGCAGCGGGCCGCACGCGTAACTGTCCACCTCGAGGTCGTAGACCGGGTAGATGGCGATGTCGGCGTCCGGGGTCTGCTCCACGACCTGGGCCCACGCGGGCGGCATCACACAGTGCGTCAGATCCTTGATGTAGGCGACGAGCTCGGGGGCGGTGCCCGGCGGGTACGTACGCTCCGGGCCGATGTCGGCCAACTCGGGCATCCGCGTGTAGACGACCCAGTTGACGACGAGCCGGCCGGCGCCGTCCGCGTCCGGGATCAGGTAGTAGATCCCGTGCCCGGCCGGGAACATCACGGTCACGCCGGTCTCGCGCATCGTCTCGAGCGGCCCGGAGAGCTTGTCCAGCACGACCTGCGCGCGCCAGATCACGTATCCCGCGGACTGCTGGACGCTGTGCGGCGAGACCAGTCGACGGATCGCCGAGTTTATCCCGTCCGCGCCGATGACCAGGTCGAACGGCCGGGTCGTGCCCGACGCGCCGTTGTACGCCAGGTGCAGCTCCTCGCCGTTCAGCTCGACCCGCTCCCCCGCGTGGTACGCGGAGTCCGGCACCCGGCCGCGCAGCGAGCACCACACCAGGTTCCAGCTGCAGGCGGTGATCTGCGTCGGGCTGCGGATCAGCTCGCGCTCCTGGTACGGGCGGGAGGGATCGCGTACCAGCCACGTGCGGTCGCGGCCCTCGTGCACCGGCATCGAGGCGTCGAGGTAGTCGGCCTCGACGAGCCGGTCGTGCAGGGCGCTCGGCATGGTGATCCCGAAGCCGCGCTCGGCCAGTTCGCCGCCGCTGCGCTCATAGATGTCCACCGGCAGGCCGGCGTGCCCGCAGGCGATGGCCGCCGCGCAGCCCGCGATGCTGCCGCCCACGATGGCGCCGCGACGTTCGAGTCCTTGAACCACGTCCCACATCACTTCCGTACGTGCTTGTTCGTTCGCGGTCAGCCTATTCGAACGCTGAATCCGGTGGGAGGGCGCGTGGAAACGGATGGAAACGGCTACAGCACGTCGTTGAGCATCAGCGGCAGCATTTCGGCCGCCGCCGCCCGGTGGTAGAGCGCGGTGAGCGAGGAACCGAGTTCGGCCGCGTACGACACGTCGTCCCGGATCCCGCCGAGCTGGTAGCCGCCGATCACCCCGGCCAGCGTGCCGATTCCGGTGCGCGGGTCCACACCGGTCAGCAGCGGCCCGCCGCTCGTTCCGGTCGGAAAGTGGGCGCAGTCGAAGCGCAGCTGCGTCGCCGACTCGCGCTTGATGTCCCCCCGGCAGCCGACCGGTCGGCTGGTGTCATACGGATAGCCCAAAAGTACTCCCAGCGTCCCGGCCGAGACTGCGCCGCCGAAGTGCTCGGCCCCGGTGAGAGGCCGGTGGCTGCATCGCCGCGAGCTGCGGTTGCGCGGCGACGAGGTCGGGTCCGGCGGGCAGCCCGGAGATCGTGGCGAGGGCGGTGCCGAGGGCCGTGATCGGGGCGAAGAGCTTGGCGCAGAGCAGCGGCAGCAGGTACACGCCGGTCTGACTACCCGTCAGGACGGGTGACAGGCTGGGCCACCCGAGTGGTCTTCTTCTGATCTTCAGCCGAAATGATCTTCGAGCCGATGTTGTGCGGGCTCAGCTCCCCGCGCCTCCGCGTCCTTCGCACGCGACCAGCGCCAGAGGATCTCCAGGACCACCGCGGCCACCACGGCGACCGCGAACGAGAGCACGGTCTGCTGCCAGGCGCCGAACTGCAGCTGGAAGAACCTGCGCCCGTACGGCAGCACCGTGACGAGCACGAACAACCCGGCCATCGTCCCGACGAGCAGGCTCTTCCACCACAGCAGCGGGCGCGCGACGAGCAGCAGGACGGCGAGGCCGGCCGTGAACAGCGTGATCATCGCCGAGGTCTGCTCCGTCGGCAGCGTCGCGCCCGGGGCCAGCCGGGCCAGGTAGTAGGAGATGAACGCCGCGCCGCCGTTGACCAGGCCCGCGGGGACCGCGAAGCGCAGCACCCGGCGCACGAATCCGGGCCGCGCCCGCGCGAGGTTCGGGGCGAGGGCGAGGAAGAAGGACGGGGCGCCGATGGTGAGCGTGCCGATGAGCGTGGAGTGGCGCGGCAGGAAGGGGTAGGGCAGCCGCCCGATGCCGGTCAATACGACGAGCAGGAACGACTCGAAGGACTTGACCAGGAACAGGTTCGAGACCCGCTCGATGTTCCCGACGACGCGGCGGCCCTCGGCGACCACCGAGGGCAGGGTGGCGAACCGCTCGTCGAGCAGCACGATCTGCGCCACGGCGCGCGCGGCGCCCGAGCCGGAGCCCATCGCGATGCCGATGTCCGCGTTCTTGAGCGCGAGCACGTCGTTGACGCCGTCACCGGTCATCGCGACCGTATGCCCGCGCTCGCGCAGCGCGAGCACCATCTGCTGCTTCTGACGCGGCGTCACCCGGCCGAACACCGAGTTGCCCTCGATCTCCTCGGCGAAGTCCGTCGCGGGCGCCTCGGGCAGCTCACGTGCGTCGACCGGATGCTCGGCGCCGGGCAGGCCGAGGACCTGGGCGACGGCGCCGACGGAGACCGCGTTGTCGCCGGAGATGACCTTGAGGTTCACGCTCTGCCGCTCGAAGTACGCGAGCGTCGGCGCGGCGTCCACGCGAATGCGCTGCTCAAGCGTGACGAGTGCGACGGGGCGCGGGGCGAGGTCGGCCGTCGAGTTATCACCGTCGGCCGACAGCTCCTTCGGCGAGTAGGACAGCAGCAGGACGCGCAGGCCCCCGGATCCGACCTCTTCCGCTCGTCGCGCGGCGGGCGTTCCGGCGCCGAGGATGTCGGGCGCGCCGAGCAGCCATGTGCCGCGTCCGTCGGCGAACGTCGCGCCGCTCCATTTGCGGGCCGAGGAGAACGCGGCGACGGTCTGGGCGGTCCAACCCGATGCGTCGGACGCGGTCGGCGCGGGGCACGCCTCGATGATCGCGGCCATCGTCGCGTTCGGCCGCTCCTCCAGCGCGCCGAGGGCTCCGAGCACCTCCCTGACCTGAGCCTGCGTCTCACCGTCGGCCGCGGCTTCGAGCACTTCGATCCCGGCGAGCCGCATGCCGCCCTCCGTCAGCGTGCCGGTCTTGTCGAGGCAGACCGTGTCCACCCGGGCCAGCCCCTCGATCGCGGGCAGTTCCTGCACCAGGCAGTTGCGCCGCCCCAGCCGCACCACGCCGACCGCGAAGGCCACCGACGTCAGCAGCACCAGGCCCTCGGGCACCATCGGCACGATCCCGGCGACCGTCCGGCTGACCCCGTCGCGGAACCCTCCCGCGATGCTCGTCTGCACGATGATCTGCAGGATCCCCGCCGGCACCAGCAGGTACGTCAGATACTTGATGATCTGCGCGACGCCGTCCCGCAGCTCGGATCGCACGAGTGTGAATTCCTGCGCCTCGGCAGCGAGCTTCGCCGCGTGCGCGTCGGAGCCGACCCGCTCAGCGCGCATCGCCCCCTGCCCGGCGACGACGAACGAGCCGGACAGCGCCTCGTCCCCCGCGCCCTTGCGCACCGGATCGGCCTCACCGGTGAGCAGCGACTCGTCGACCTCGAGCGCGGTGGACTCGAGCACGACGCCGTCCACCGGGATCTTCTCCCCCGGCCCGAGCAGCACCACGTCGTCGAGAACCAGCTCGTCGGATTGCACCTGCTGCTCGGCCCCGTCCCGCCGCACCCGGGGCCGCGCCTCCCCGACGATCGCGAGCGAGTCGAGCGTGCGCTTGGCCCGCAACTCCTGGACGATGCCGATCAGCGCGTTGAAGATGATGACGAAGCCGAAGAGCGAGTCCTGGATCGGCCCGACGACCAGCATGATCACGAACAGCGTGCCGATCAGCCCGTTGAACCAGGTGAACACGTTGGCCCGCACGATCGCGCTCAGCGAGCGGCTCGACCGGGTCGGCACATGGTTCGTCCGCCCGTCCGCGACCCGTTCGGCCACCTGAGCCCGCGTCAATCCGGTGCCGTCCACCCGACCACGCTATGCGAGCCCGGGCCCGCTCGCCCTGTTAACGAGCCGAACGGAGGAGCCCACCCCGTCACGCCGACACCCACTGCCCTGCATCGCGCTACACCGGGTTGCAGCTTGATCCAATTGCGTTGGTGACTCGCGGCTGAACTAGGGTGCCGCCTTCTGCTGCTGTGTCCGGTGTTCGTGGGTGGGCTGCTGGTGCGTTACCCGCCCGCCCCGGTTCCAGCCCAGCCCGGTAGCGTCGGCAGCCTGCGGAGAGCCCGCTTGTCTTATGTCAGTGAGATCCTGGCGGTGCCATCGCCTACAGTCCGAAGGGCACCATTCTGGCACTCTCTGGTGGGTGGGACCACGTCGGACTGTGAATTACTACAGAGGACTCACAAGCAACGACGCGAGTAATGCTTGGAACCTGTGGATCGGCTCGGTGAGGGCATACTCTCCCGAGCGAACGCGAGGAGGAGCGGGCTGCATGAGCGCATCGACCGATCCCGGCATGCAGGCCCTACTCGTGATCGACGTACAGGCCGGGCTGGTCCGCGGCGCCGACGCCGTCCCCGGAGCGAGCGCCCTGCTCGAACGGATCGCGACGCTGGTAGCCAACGCGCGCCGCGCAGGAGCACTCACCGTGCACCTGCAAAACGACGGAGCGGTCGGATCGGTGGACGAACCGGGCACACCCGGCTGGGAACTGGCCCTGCCCGTGCAGGAGCGCGCCGGCGAACTCGTCATCCGCAAAACAAGCGACGACGGCTTCCAGCAGACCGGCCTCGCCGCCGTACTCGCCGAGCACGGCGTGCGCCGCATCGCCGTATGCGGGCTGCTCTCGGAAATGTGCGTGAGCGCGACAGCACGCACCGCGCTGGCGAAGGGCTTCGAGGTCACCATGCCGCACGACACGCACGCGACGTACGACATCCCAGAGGCGCCCGACCTCAGCGACCACGTGCCAGCAGCCGTGGTCTCCCGAGTAGCCGAATGGGCGCTGGGCGACCAGATCCAAATCGTCCCCCACGCAACCGACCTCAACTTCAACGCACCCATACGCAAGGTTTGACAATTGCTCCGCCGAACGCAAGCGTGCAGGCCGGGCCTTGACCACCCGCCAGCGTCGTTGCTTGTGAGTCCTCTGTAGTAATCCACAGTCCGACGTGGTCCCACCCACCAGAGAGTGCCAGAATGGTGCCCTTCGGACTGTAGGCGATGGCACCGCCAGGATCTCACTGACATAAGACAAGCGGGCTCTCCGCAGGCTGCCGACGCTACCGGGCTGGGCTGGAACCGGGGCGGGTGGGTAACGCACCAGCAGCCCGCGCACGGGCACCGGACACAGCGGCAAGAGGCGGCCCCCGCACTATCCGCGGCCAGCCAGCGCCGCCAGCCACCACCCGACTACGACTCCCGACGCGGCCGACGGCGCGAGACGACCCAGCCGGCGAGCAGCACGACCGCGATGATCGGGATGGCGCCGACGGTCCAGGCTCCGGTGGTGCCGCCGTCTACGCCCATGTCGCCGACGACGGCGAGCAGGAACGCGATCGTGACGACGTTGACCCAGGGCCACCCCTTCAGGCGGAAGGAGGGCCGTACCAGGCGGCTCACGTCGCCGCTCGAACCGCGGGTGCGGCGGACGAACAGCAGGTGGCAGAGCATGATCATGATCCAGGTGCTGACCACGCCGAGCGCGGCGAAGTTGACCACGATCTCGAAGGCCTCGCCGGGCAGCCAGGCGTTCAGGCCCACGCCGAGAGTGGAGATCGCGCAGGTGAACAGGATGCCGCCGTAGGGCACGTGGCGGGAGTTCATCACGCCGGTGAAACGCGGCGCGGAGCCGTTGGCGGCCATGGAGCGCAGGACGCGGCCGGTGCTGTAGAAGCCGGAGTTCAGGCTGGACATCGCCGCCGTGAGCACGACGAGGTTCATCACGCCGCCGATGCCGGGGATGCCGAGCTTCGACAGGACCGTGACGAACGGGCTCTGCGACGCGGAGTACTTGTCCCAGGGCAGCAGCAGCGTCAGCATCAGCACGCTGCAGATGTAGAACAGGCCGATGCGCCAGGTCACCGAGCGCACCGCGCGCGGGACGATCTTCGCAGGCTCCTTCGTCTCTCCCGCGGTGATGCCGACCATCTCCACGCCCGCGTAGGCGAACACGACGCTCTGCAGCACCGAGAAGACCGGGAGCACGCCGAGCGCGAAGAAGCCGCCGTTGCCCCTGATCAGGTCGAGGCCGGGCTTGGCTCCGTCCACCTGGTGGCCGGTGCCGAGCAGCCAGACGCCGATCAGCAGGAAGGAGAGGATCGCCGCGACCTTGATGATGGCGAACCAGAATTCGATCTCGCCGAACAATCTCACTGATACCAGGTTGATGACGAGTACGACGACGAGTGCGCAGAGCGCGAGCAGCCATTGGGGCACGGACTGGAACTCGCCCCAGTAGTGCATGTACAGCGCGACGGCGGTGCTGTCGGCCATGCCGGTCGTCGACCAGTTGAGCACGTACATCCAGCCGGCGACGTACGCCCCGCGCTCCCCCATGAACTCGCGCGCGTAGCTCACGAAGGAACCGGACGAGGGCCGGTGCAGGGTGAGTTCGCCGAGCGCGCGCACGACGAGGTAGGCGAAAACCCCGGCGATCGCGTAGGACAGTGCCAACGCGGGCCCCGCTACCAGCAGTTTTCCGCCGGCGCCGAGCAGCAGGCCGGTGCCGATGGCGCCGCCGATCGCGATCATGCCGACGTGCCGGGGCGCCAGGCTCTTCGCGTAACCCTCGTCCCCGGCGTCCGCCGCCGCCTCCGGGCGCCTGGTCAAGGTCGGGGCGGACAACTCCAGATGCTCTTCGGCCATGGGCCCCGAGCCTAGGTCGCGGACCGGCCCCGGACCAGCCGCCATGCCGCGCGGCGGCCGAACGGGGCCTTGTGCACGTATTGCATATTCAATTGCACAGCGTCCCCTGCATAGATCCCAGAAAATCCGGGTAAGTTCGACCTCTTGTATCTTTCTCCGGCCCTCCTGTACGGTACTGCCCGATATCCGTGACCGAGCGGCTACAGCGGGCAGCCGCCTCCGTGCCCGCCGCCGACGTGTCAAGGCACTGTTGAATACAGTTCGGAGCAGCCGTGAGCAGGCCCACGTTCGACTGGGATCCCGCCGGGCCCGACCGGGCCCTCGCGGTCGCCCGCGGGGACTTCGCGGCGCTGCGCATCGGCGCGGCCCGGGAAGCCCTCGCGGACACCCGGACGCGCGAGCGCTTCGACGCCCGCGGCTTCCGCTCGCTGGTGCTCGCCGCCACCGCCGCGTCCAGCGACGTGGTGGAGACCTGGACCCGCGAGGAGCCGGAGAACCCGGACGCGCTGCTGCTCTACGCCCGAGTCGCCGCGCACCGGGCGGTGACCGCGAAGCAGGACCGGGAGACCCTCGAGGCCATCGCGGTCAAGGCCTGCGCGGCGGCGCGGCGGGCCTGGCCGGCCGACCCGACCCCGTACGCCGTCGAACTGACCCTGCTGCGACTGCGCCAGTCCGAGCACGGCCGGGCCCCGCGGCGTCCGCCCGGCTCGGCCGAGGACCCGGCCTGGGCGCTGTGGCACGAGGCCGTGGCCCGGCACCCCGGCAACCGCGAGGCCGGGCAGCGGCTGCTCGCGCTGTGCTACCCGCGGCACGGCGGCACCGTCGAACTGGCCTCGGACACGGCCGCGTACCTCGCCTCCGTGGACACCCCCTACGGCATCAACCAGCTGCTGCCACTGCTCGCCGACCTGGAACAGGGCCAGGGCCAGGCCGGACCCGACCCCCAGCGGGTCTCGAAGATCCATCAGCTCCTCGGCAACCTCACCACCCATGGCCCCGCCGAGCCGCAGGCGGAACAGCGCCGCCGGACGCTGCTGGAGATGCTCGACCTCGAACTGCGCGGCGAGCAGGAGGTCGACCCGGTGGCCGAGGAACTCGGCCGGGAGTGGTTCGGCCCCTACAGCAGTCCGCCGGAGTCGGCCACCGTCTCCGACCTCAGCGTGCTGGCCGAGGCGTTGCACCGGGCCGGGCGATACGGCCCGGCCCGGCAGGTGCTCCAGCACGTCCAGCCGTACGCGAGCCCCTTCCCGTGGTTGCGCCACGGACCGCCGGAGAAGGTGCTCGCCCGCGTCTATCGGGACTGCCGGCGCGGCTGACCGCCTCTCAGCCGCCGCGCCGGCGTCCCCCTCTCCCCATCGACGCACCGAAGGAAGTCGTCCCATGACCACCACCGACGTCGCGGCGCAGGTCGCCGCCGATGAGCAGACGCTCAACCAGCTCGGCTACAAGCGCGAGCTGACCCGCGGATTCAAGACCTTCGACAACTTCGCGATTTCCGCCACAATCATCAACGTGCTGGCCGGGATATTCTCGGCGTTCGCGTTCGGGATGCTGGCCGGCGGTCCGCGATCCCTGATATTCGGCTGGATCGCCGTGTCCGTGCTCGTACTCGCGGTCGGCGCGGCGATGGCCGAGATCGCGTCGGCCTATCCGACCTCCGGCGCGCTCTACTACGCCTCGGCCCGGCTGGCCAAGCGGCACAAGGCGGCCTGGTCCTGGTACACCGGCTGGCTCAACTTCGCCGGCCAGATCGGCGGCACCGCGGCCACCGACTTCGCCGCCGCGACCTTCCTCCAGGCCTGGATCAGCATGCAGTGGCCGAGCTACTCCGCGACGCTGCACAACACGGTGCTGATCGCCGCCGGGCTGCTCGTCGTGCACGGCCTGCTCAACACCTTCGCGGTGCGCACGGTCGGCTACATCAACCGGATCTCGGTGTGGTGGCTGCTCGGCGGCGTGCTGATCATCGCGGGGACGCTCGCCTTCGTGCCGTCGCACCATCAGCCCGCGAACTTCGCCGGGGCCTTCGTCAACGGCACCGGCTTCTCCAACGGACTGTACGGCGGGCTGCTCGGCCTGCTCGTGACCTCGTGGACGTATACCGGATTCGACGGCTCCTTCCACATGAGCGAGGAGACGCAGGGGGCCGCGACGAGCGCGCCGAAGGGGATCACCCAGTCGATCCGCTTCTCCGCCATATTCGGCCTCGTACTCCTGCTCGCCCTGGTCTACTCGAGCCAGAACTGGGCGGCCGAGTCCAAGGCGAGCCTGCCCCCGGCCCAGGTGCTGGTAGACGCGGTGGGCCTCGGCACGGCGAAGATGCTGATGCTCTTCCCGGTGATCGCGCTGCTGTTCTGCGGCCTGGCCAACATGACCTCGAACTCGCGGCAGATCTGGGCGTTCAGCCGGGACGGCGCGATCCCCGGCAGCAGCCTGTGGCACCGCCTCTCGCCGCGCACCCGCACGCCCGTCGCGGCGGTCTGGCTGGCCGCCGGCTGCGCGATCGTGCTGACGATCCCCGGCTGGTGGAACAACACCGCGTTCACCGCGATCGTCTCGGTGAACGTCGTCGGCCTGTTCACCGCCTACGGCATCCCGATCCTGCTGCGGCTGCGCCTCGGCTCGGAATTCAAGCCGGGTCCGTGGAACCTCGGCGCCAAGGGCCGGCCCATCGCGCTGATCGCGGTGGTCTGGATCGTGCTCAGCAACATCCTGTTCATGCTCCCGCAGTCCAGCCCGATCACCCGCGACGACTTCAACTACGCGCCGATCGCGCTGGCCGTGGTGCTGCTGATCGCGACGGTCTGGTGGTTCATCAGCGCGCGGCGCACGTTCCAGGGCCCGCGCAGCACGATCACCCCGCAGGACGCCGTGATCGACCCGGACCTGATGTGAACCGGGGCAGCGTGACCCGGTCGTACACCGCCACCGGCGGCCCCGGCTACGGAGAGAGATGGAGCATGGGCTTTGAGATCGGCCCGGCGCGGCCGGGCGAATGGGACCAGGTCGTGCGGTGGGCGGCGGCCGAGGGCTGGAACCCAGGCCGGCACGACGCCGAGCACTTCCTGATGCAGGACCCGTCGGGCTTCCTGCTGGGCCGGCTCGACGGCAAGGTCGTCTCGGCGATCAGCGTGGTGAACTATTCGGCCGACTACGCGTTCCTCGGCTTCTATCTGGTCCGCCCGGACCGGCGCAGGCAGGGCTACGGCATCGAGACCTGGCACGCCGGGATGCGGCACGCGGGTTCCCGGACGGTGGGCCTGGACGGCGTGCCGGACCAGCAGGACAACTACCGCCGCGAGGGCTTCACCTCCGCCTACACGACGATCCGCTACCGCGGGAAGCCGAACCTGGAGCACAAGGGCGAGGACACCGAGGGCATCGTGCCGGTCGAGGCGAAGGACCTCGACCTGCTCTCGGCCCTCGACGCCGCGGGCCACCCGGCCGACCGGCACGCCTTCGCCGCGCGCTGGGCCGCCGACCCGCGGCACACCACCAGGGCGCGGTTCCGCGACGGGCTGCTGACGGGCTACGGCGTGCTGCGCCCGGCCCAGGACGGCTACCGCGTCGGGCCGCTGCTGGCGACCACCCCGAGGGACGCGGCGGCGATCCTCGCCTCGCTGCTGCGCGAGGCGGGCGACGCGACGGTGTCCCTCGACGTGCCCGAGCCGCACCACGTGGCCCGCAACCTGGCCGAGCTGCACGGCCTGGTCCCGGCCTCGCGGACGGCCCGGATGTACACCGGACCGATCAGGACCCTGCAACAGTCGCTGGTGTACGGGGTGATGTCGCTGGAGCTCGGGTAGTGGCGATTCCGGGCGAGCTCCGGGCGGTGGCCGCGCCGCCCGGTGTTCGCTTCGTAAGTCTGTGGTTACGCTGGGAACATGGCAGCGGAGACCGAGTCCGTCACCGCCCGGCCCATCCCGGCGCTGCGTCCCTATGTGGACTGGTACAGCGGCTATCGGGAGACGGGCGGCCTACCGAGTGTGCACCGGGGCCTGCCCTCGCCGCAGCTCACGCTGATCTTCACGCTCACCGAGCTGCTGCTGAGCCGGCTCGACACGCGGGCCGAATTCCAGCCCGAGGTACAACACGTCTGGCGCACCCTGCTCGCGAGCGGAGGCACAGCGGAAGTGGCCGGACTCGCGAAATCCGTCGGCTGGAGCACCCGGCATCTGAGCGGGCGGTTCCACCGGGAGTTCGGCGTCGGGCCGAAGGCGTTCGGACGGCTCGTCCGCTTCCGCCGCACCGCGTCCCAACTGCCGCGCGCGGTGGCCGCCGGACATCACCTGGCCGAGATCGCCGCAGCTCACGGCTACTACGACCAGGCGCACCTGGCCGCCGAGTTCCGGGCGCTCGCCGGCTGTCCGCCGACCGCCTGGCTGGCGGCGGAGTTCCGAAACTTCCAAGCCCGCGAGCAGTCGTAGGAGCGAGGATCGAGCCATGACGAATACAGCGAACAGTACGACGAGTACTGAAAACAAGGAGATCGACGAGACCGCCCCCGCCCCGCAGGTCTGGCCCGCCTTCCGCGCCACCGACGCGCGTGCGCTGATCCGGTTCCTGGTCGAGGCCTTCGGCTTCGAGGAGGTGGTCGTCTACGGCGAGGGGGACCGCGTCGACCACGCCCAACTCGCCTGGCCGCCCGGCGGCGGCGTCATGCTCGGCTCCACGCCGGCCGAGGGCAAGGCGGACCCGGACGACTGGACCGTGCGCCCCGGCACCCTCGGCGCGTACGCCGTGACCGACGACCCGGACGCGCTCTACGCCCGGGCCAAGGCGGCGGGCGCGAGGATCGTGCGCGAGCTGACCGACACCGACTACGGCTCGCGCGAGTTCATCGCGCTCGACCCCGAAGGCAATCACTGGTCCTTCGGCACGTACCGAGGGGAACCGCGCTCTCCCGGCCACACCTCCTGACCAGGCTTGACTTATGACCAGGCCGAACTAAGAATTCGAATATACCTCGGGGAGGGGGGAACCGATGACCGCGGCACGGGCTCCGGCCGAGGGGGCGGACGCCGGAGCGGGCGTTCCGGCGAGGGCAGGGCGCTGAGGTGCACGCGATTTTGCGGGCGCTGCGCCAGCGCGACCTGCGGCTGCTGCTGCCCGCCGCGCTCATCGCGGCCATCCGCGCCGAGCGCCGGGAACGCCGGGCCGTCGGCGTCGTGGGCGGACAGCTGCGGGCCCGGGCGGCGCGGCTGGGCGCCGAGTGGGCCGACGGCCTGCGGCTGTGCGCGCGGCACCGGATCCTGCGGGTGATCGGCCTGTTCTTCATGGTCACCTGCGTCGGCGAGGGCGTGATGGGGACGCTGTTCGCGCCGTTCGTCCGCTCCTCGCTGCACGCGAGCTCCAGCATGTACGGCGTGATCAGCGCCGCGCAGGCGATCGGCGGCATCTGCGGCGGCCTGCTCGCCGCCTCGCTGGGCGGGCGCAGCCCGGCCGCCCGCGTGATGGGCCTGAGCGCGCTGGCCTTCGGCGCGATCGACCTGGCCATGTTCCTCTACCCGCTGGGCTACGTCGCCGCGTGGCCCGCGATCGTATTAATGATCCTGGTGGGTGGCCCCGGCGCCCTGCTCAACGCCGCCGCCATGACGCTGCTGCAGCGCAACACGATCCCGACCCATCGTGGCCGCGCCTTCGGCGCACTCGGCGCCGTCGAGGGAGCGGCCCTGGTCACGGGCGCCCTGGCGGCCGGGTTCCTCGGAAAGCCGCTGGGGATCATCCCGACGCTGGCAGCGCAGGGCGGCGGCTACGTCGTGGCCGGCGCGCTCGTGCTGTTCACGCTCTACCGCGACGACACCGATGGCGCGGACGTCTCCGCGCAGCCCGCCGACGTGCTGACTACTCCGACGTGACCGACCGGTCGGCTACTTCGACGTGACGGACCGCGCCGCGCACTCGACATGACCCCAGCCACCCGGTCCCTTGGCGATCCGCTCCCCCGCCGCATAGCGCCGACCGCAACTGCAGGTCCCCGCGAACTTGGCCGCGATCGACCGAGGCTCGCCGCCCTGAGCCGACGCGGCCTTGCCCGCCCCCGCCCTAGCCGCGCCGCCCGCCTTGGCCTTCCCCGGAACCGACGTGACCGCCGGCACCGCCAGCAGTTTGCTCTGATCCCGCGTCAGAACCCCGTCCACCGACCGCTGACTGATCGCGCACGCGCTGGCAGCCTCGTCCGCGAACGCGTTGAGCGGGTCACCGCCCGACTGGTGCGCGGGCACGTAGACGAACTTCACGTCGCGCCCGGTCAGCAGCGCGTCGATCCGCACGACCAGGTCCCGGTTCGCCACCGGAGAGCCGGACGCCGTCTTCCACCCTCGCTTGCGCCAGCCGGGCAGCCAGGTGGTCACGGCGTTCATCGCATACTGCGAATCCATCCGCACCTCCAGCGGCGTCCCGGCGTCGACCGCGGAAAGCAGCTGCTCAAGGCCGGTCAGCTCGGCGATGTTGTTCGTCGCGTCACCCAGCGCCCCGGCCGCCCACCGCCCGGGCCCCCCGCCCAACTCCTCGGCGATGACCCACGCCCAGGCGGCGGGTCCGGGATTGCGCTTACAGGCGCCGTCACAGGCGGCGAGGACACGGTCGTTCATCCGACCATGATGTCAGGTCCGCGGGCACCGTCGGCTCGCGGCGCGATGCTCGCGGCGGACGCGGTCAGCTTCACGGTCCGGCCCGGGGCGGTCACCGCCTTCGTCGGGCCGAACGGGGCTGGGAAGTCGACGGTCTTGCGCATCGCGCTCGGTCTGGATTCGGCGGATCGGTGAGTCCTTCTTCAGCGGCCAAGCGCAGGACTCGATCGGACTCACCACGCCCGGCATGCCGGTGCATCTGGTCGGCGCGGTCGTCTGCCTGGCCGAGGCGGTCTCGCCGGGATACGTTGGTCTCTAGGCAGCTGATGGAGGTGGCGGCGGTGAACTGGGACAACGATGACCGCTACTGGAAGCTGGGCCAGTTCTACGTCAACCGGAACGACCGCCGCGCTCTCGTGCCGAAGCGAATCGGGTTCGGCCGCACGTTGAATTTCGCCCACCCGGTGTCCTGGCTGATGTTCGCGGCGCCGATCGTCGTCGGAGTGATCGTCGCCGCCAACAAGGGCTGAAGACGCGGTCTTTACCGGGTGCACGTACGCCGCCTGGCCGACGGCACCCTCAGATCGACTGCGCCAGCGCGGCCACCCGCGCCAGATGCTCGGCTTTCACCCCTGCCCAGCGCTCGGCGCCGCCGTCGCCGTTGCCCAGCACCGAGCCTCCGAACACGACGAACTCGCCGGCCCGGGCCCGCTCGCCGATACGATCGGTCAACATCACGGTTCTCATCGCTTCGTAGCACCCCGACGCCTCGAGCTCGGCAACGCTGTACCCGGCCGTGCACAAAACGAGCGCCTTGTCTGCGGTGTGCGCACGCGTGGTCTTGTAAGCGAATCCGACCGTCCACACCCGGTCGAACCAGCCTTTGAGCCGTGCAGGACAATCGGCCCACCACACCGGGTAGATGAACACCCATACCCCAGCAGCATCGAGCCTGGCATGCTCGGCGGCGACATCATCGGAAACGGGCGCGTCGGCGCGGTAGCCCGATTCACGCTCGTACTCCTCAACCGTCAGCTCCGAACGGAACCCCATCGCATACAGATTCGAGACCGTGAACGTGTGGCCCGCGTCGTCGAGACCGTGCAAGAACGCGTCGAGAACCTCACGCGTGAAACTCCGGTCGCTTGGATGCGCATAGACGACATGAACGTGAGCCATGCCCTCATTCTGGCATTCATGATCCCCTGACTTCGTAGTCCGCGGAGATTCCTTCAACCGTTCCCGGCCGTGCCCGTCTCTGGCGGTGAGAGCGCAAACGGTGCCACGCACCACGGCACTTCGGGGAAAGACTTACCTAGAGGTTGGGGAGATTTCGATCATGGTCAAGGCGCGTATCCCTCGTTCCCGGGCCCACCGTATTGTCGCCGCTTCCATCGTTTCGACGGTAGGGCTGCTGAATGCGGCGGCATGCGGCAACCAGACCCAGGCCGCACCGGCCGCCCTCGGGACCGATCCAGCCGGGGAATGCAACATCCACTTCACCGTGACCGCTTCCTAGCACAGCAGTCGCAGGCGTCAAAGACGCAGGCCATACCCGCGCTCACGACTCCAAGCCAGCAACCCGGGCCGCAAGCCGCCGACGCGAGCCGGGCCAAGCGCGAATCAGGCGCCGCTTCATCATCACAGTCGCGAAGCGGCGATTTTCACAGTGCGAAGCAGCGAACCGCAAGCCGCGCGGCGGCCTCCCTCGTGAGGAGACCGCCGCGGCAGTGCGAGAAAGGGTGCAGCTCAGTCCGGCTGGATGTCGCCGTCGCCCGCGGCTTCGAGCATGTGGCCCTCGTCCACGTCGTATTCAAGCTCGGGGCCGCCCTGCCCGCCTTCCAGTTCCGGCAGCACGATGCCGAGGCCGGACTCGGCCAGGCCGTGGAGGTACTGGGCCACGGCGGCCATCGCGACGGCGCCCTGGCCGACCGCGGAGCCGATGCGCTTGACGGATCCGGCGCGGACGTCGCCCGCGGCGAAGACGCCGGGGACCGAGGTCTCGGCGAGGTACGGCTGGCGCCGCTCGGACCAGGGCTCGGGGAGGAGTTCGGGGCGGCGGGTGACTTCGGTGTCGGTCAGCACGAAGCCGAACTCGTCGACGCCGATCACGCCCTGCACCCACTCGGAGGACGGGACGGTGCCGAACATGATGTAGAGGCCGGTGGCGGAGATGACCTCGGTCTCGCCGCTGATCGTCTCCAGCAGCACCACCTTCTCCAGCCTCCCGTAGCCGCGCACCTCGCCGATCTCGGTGTCCACCCGAACCCTGATGTTCTCGTGCTGCTCGATCCGGTCGGCGAGGTGCTCGGACATGCCGCCGGCGCGCAGGGCGTCCTCGCGCACGACGAGGGTGACCGAGCGGGCGTACTCGGCGAACTGGATCGCGGCCTGGCCCGCGGGGTTTGAGGACCCTGCGATGACGACGTCCTCGCCCTCGGCCTGCCGGGCCTCCGTCTCGGAGCTGCCGTAGTAGACCCCTGCGTTGTGCAGTTCCTCGACGCCGGGGGCGTCCAGCCTGCGCCAGGTCATTCCGGTCGCGATCAGCACGCTGCGACCGACGACGGACTTGCCGTTGTCCAGGGTGACCAGGTGCGATCCGGCGCCCGGGACCAGGCCGGTGGCCACCTTCGCCGAGCACCATTCGACGCCGAGCCTGCGGGCCTGGGCCAGGGCGCGGTGGGCGAAGTCGGCGCCGCTCAGGCCCGCCGGGAAGCCGAGGTAGTTCTCGATCTTCGTGCTCACGCCGGCCTGGCCGCCGGGGCAGTCGTCCTCGATCACGACGACGCTCAGGCCTTCGCAGGCCCCATATACCGCCGCCGCGAGGCCGGCCGGGCCGCCGCCGACGATGATCAGGTCGTAGGACTGGCGGGTCGCCTCCTGGGTCAGGCCCAGCGCCCCGGCGAGTTCCGCGATGGACGGGTCGTAGAGGCACCGGCCGTCGTCCAGCAGGACGGTGGTCGGCGCCGGATTCGGCAGGTTCAGCTCCTTGGCCAGCGACTGGGCCTCGGGGTCCTCGCCGAGATCCATCCAGGTGAACGGGACGAGGCTGCGCGTCAGGTAGTCCTTGACGGTGTAGCTGGCCGCGGCGAAGCGGTGGCCGAGGACGACGACGCCCAGCTCGGCCGCCGAATGCTCGCCGAACCACTCGCCGAGCAGGTCGTCGACGATCGGCAGCACGCGCACCTCGATCGGGTGCGCGGGGAGCACCGCGTACCGGTCGGTCTGGGCCAGGCTGATCGCCTGCAGCGCCGCGTCGGCCTGGTCCATCGTGGTCAGCAGCAGCCGCTTGGTGGCCGGGGACGTGCGGCGGATGTGCCGGAACAGCTCCACGCCGGTGCCGTCGGCCAGCCGGTGCGCGCACACGGCGAGCGCGATCGCGCGGCCCTCGATGCTCAGGTGCGCGAGCACCTCGGAGGCCTCCCGCAGGCCGCCCGCGCCGTACACCCGGCAGGCCGGGCCGAGGTGGCGGCGCAGGCCCTCCACCAATTCGTCCCGCTCGATCGGGTCGGAGTCCACCACCAGAACCGAGGACTGGGGACCGTTGCCAGCCGTCATGGGGCTGCCTCTCTCATCGGATGTCGGGGCAGTCCCAATCTAAAGAAAGGCACGGATATCTGCGCGATGATTGGTCCGTAAGGGAGGGCGTGTCGCCGCGCACGACGCCGACTAGCGCGCGTGCACGCTGACGAAGTCGCGGTCCGAGGGCGCGTAGTACCGGTCCGCGGGCTGGCCGAAGTCCCAGAGCTTCGACGCCGTCGGGTCCGCCGGATTCTGCAGGCCGTTGTACGTCATGAACGACGTCCAGTCCGGGTTGATGTCGAGTTCCATGCCGTAGACCGCGCCCGCCGCCTTGAGCAGCTTGGCCAGCGTGTACACGGACAGCTCGGTTCCGCCGACGTACACGATGTCGCCCTTGGCGGTGATACCTACGCCCGAACGGGCGATGTAGTACCAGCCGCGGATCGTATAGCCCCATTCGGCCCCGGATCCGTCGAATGGGCCTACGGTGAGGTCTCCCTTGTCGACCAGAAGGCTGAGGTTCTCGCGCACCGCGGACACGTTCGGCGTCATGGTCAGATCGCGGCCCCACTCGCCGATCTTGAGCGACCCGTCCTTGTAGAACACCTCCGCCGCCTTGCCGTCCACGAGCGGAACCGCCGTCCGGCCGTCCTCGTAGAAGCCGCCCATCGCGTCGTCCGGGGCGACCTTGAAGCCGCCGTTCCAGGTGGCCACGAGTCGGGCGCGGGAGGTGAGGCTCAGCCAGTCGGGCTCGGACCAGCTGCCGCCGGGCTGCTCGTAGCCGGGGTTGAGGGTGAAGGAGAGGGCGCGCTGGTTGAGCCATGCGACGTAGGCCAGGTTGGACGTGTGATCGGCGTCGGGGCGCAACGCCGCCGTCTCGACGACGGGGTTGCCGAGCGGGCCGAGCACGGCCGGGGAGAACACGCCCTCGCCGGGGATCTGGCCCGAGGCGAACGGGGGGATGTTCGCGGGCGCGTCGGCGGGCGCGAGTCTGAGGTTCTCGCGGCCGTCGGCGCCGGTCTGCTGCTTCCTGGACTGCAGCTGGGCGAGTTCGGCGGGGCTGAGCTTCCCGCCGGTCGCGGGCGCGGTGTACGACTCGTTCTCCAGCCAGGTGACGAGCATGCTCATCTGATGATCACGCGCCCATTCGGCCACTCGGGCGTTGAGCGGGTCGGTGCCGGGCGCCGTCAAATAGGGCGTCAGAGTGATGCCGACGTAGCCGAGGATCAGGACCAGCGCGAGCAGCAGTCCGCGCAGCACGTACTTCCGCCGCTTCCTGCGCCGGGCCTTCTTCGGGTCCTGGGACGTCGCGGTGCCGAGCCGAGCCTCCGGCGCTCCGGGCTCGGTCACGGACACGGACGCATCGGATTCGGGTACGGGGTTCATCAGCTCTTGGTTCCTCGCGCGGTGGGCAGTGGCGCGACCGGCGCCTTCTGACCGGCCATCATAGGGGGAATCACCGGAAAACTGTAGCTATATGCATATGAATAGCCACTCTTTGGACAACCGACGCAGGGCATTGCGCCGAACCGGTGAGCTTGGGCCGGTCGACGGAGCGTCAGGCGGCAGCGGGTCGGCGGCGCGCGCAGAGTACTCGCGAGCCACGGCCGCCGACGTACGGAGAGCAGCGATGTCCCGCAAGACGAACATGTACCTGGCCGCCGCGGCCACGACGGCGGCCTTGCTCGCGGGCGGCTGCGGCGGGAACGGGGCGGCCGGCGTCGCGGGGAACGCGGGCAAGGCGGCTGGCAACGTGCAGGTCAAGGTAGCCGTGGCGCCCTCGCCGTCGGCGCGGGTGAGCGTGAAGGCGAGTCCGACCGCACCGCCGACGATCGATCCGGGGACGCTGCCGCAGACGAACGCGACCCCCGGCGACCAGGACGCGCGGTTCCAGGTCGGCGCGCAGGACCTGTGGCAGGCGATCGTGCAGGACAAGCCGGCGCTCGCGCAGCCCTTCTTCTTCCCGCTCTCCGCGTACCGGCAGGTCAAGGCGATTTGGAATCCCGCCGAGGACTATCAGGACCGGCTGATCGCATGGTATGACCTTGACATCCAGGCCGCGCACGACCACCTCGGCTCGGCCGCCGATGCCCGCTTCGTCGGCATGAACGTGCCGGAGAGCGACGCCGAGTGGATCGAACCGGGCGCCGAGTACAATAAGGGCTCTTACTACCGCGTTTACGGGACGCGGCTGAACTACCAGGTGGACGGGCACGCCGCGTCGATCGGCGTCTTCTCGCTGATCTCCTGGCGCGGCGAGTGGTACGTCGTGCACCTCGGCCCGAGCACCCGCTCGGCGATGGAAGGGCTCGTCTACGACCCCTGGAACTGAGCCGCCAGAGAGTGAATCAGGACCCGCGCAGTTCGGTGGTGAAGGTGCGGAAGGCGGAGGCGAACGCCTCGGTGGACGGCGGCTCCTGGCGCGGCTCGCTCATCAGCCAGCCGAGCGCGGCGGAACCGAGGCCGGTCAGTCGCGCGGCCTGGTCCAGGAACTCGTCCGGATTCTCCGGCCAGGGGAAATAAGGGTGCGCGATCACCAGCGCGACGCAGCCGTGCACGGCCGCGAGCGCGCGTAACGCGATCTGCTGCGGATCGCCGCGCAGCAGGCCCGCCGCGACGCAGGGTTCGATGGCCTCGGCGACGTAGCGCAGGCAGGCTGTCGCGGCCTCCCGCTCCGGATGCGGCTCGCCCGGACGCGGCGGTCCGCCCATCATCAGCAGCCTGTATTGCACCGGGTGCTCGAGCCCGAAGCGCATGAAGGCGAGGGCTCCGTGCCGCAGGCCCTGGAAGGGGTCGTCGTCGGAGGCGATGGCCTCGCGCACGTCGCGGCCCAGCGCCTCCCAGACCCGCATGCAGACGGCCGCGATCAGCGCGCTCTTGTCGGCGAAGTGCCGGTAGACGGCCGGGGTGCTGACGCCGGTGCGCGCGGCCACGGCCCGCAGCGTCAGCGAGGCCTCGTCCCCCGACTCGTCCAGCAGCGCCTCGGCGGCGGCCAGGATCTCCTCCCGCAGCAGCGCCCCCTCGCCGGGTCGGGACCTGGGCCGGGATCGCGCCGAGCGCACCGGCTCGGGACCGCCCGACGCGGCGCGGCTCTGGCCGGTCGACGTGCTGCGCACGGAATCCGTCACCCGGACATGTTGACACGGCTCTGATTTACGCTGTCAACTTGACGTCGTCAACCTCGCCGTAGGTCCGCCTGGAGGTACGCCGTGAACCCCCTGTCTGCGCATCCGGGCTCCGCGGCCGTGACCGGGCTGCGCCTGTTCGAGCTCCTGCGGGACGGCGAGATCGGCCCGACCGGCACCGCCGCGCTGCTGGGCTTCCGCTGCACCGAAGTCGATGACGGCCGGATCGTGTTCAGCTGCGAGACCCGGCCCGAGTTCGCCAACCCGCTCGGCACGCTGGACGGCGGCATCGTGGCGACGCTGCTGGACGCCGCGATGAGCTGCGCCGTGCACACGACGCTGCCCGCGAACCTGGCCTACACCTCGCTGGACACCTCGGTGCGCTACGTCAGCCCGGGCGGGATCGACGGCGGCGAACTGCGGGCCGAGGGGCGCGTCGTGCACCGCGGCCGCAAGGTGTGCACGGCCGAGGCGACGCTGACCGACGAGACCGGCCGACTGATCGCCACCGGCACGTCCTCACTCATGGTGCTGACTTCCACGGCGCACTGATCGGGCTGTTTCAGAGCCCTCCGGTCAGTCCAGGTCAGGCCCCTGATTCCGAAGGTCCTCCACCCGGGTCATCGCCTGACGCAGTTCCTCGAGCCAGCCCTCCGCGTGCTCGCCGACCAGCCGGACCGCCCAGGCGAGCGCGTCCGAGCGGGAGCGCGCGACGCCGGCGGCCACGAGCGTGTCCAGCACGATGCGCTCGGGCTGCCGCAGCCGCGTCATCACCGGCACCGACAGCGTGGTGAACAGTTCGGTCGTCTCGCCGAGCCGCGCGCCCCAGGCGACCTTGCGGCCGAAGCGGTGCTCGGCCTGCCGCGCGATCTCGATCCGCTCCTCGCGGGTCTGCTCGCGGAACCGGCTGATCCGGCCCGCGTGCGCGGCGGCGAGGGCGGCCGCGTCGGCGAACTCCTCGGCCAGACCCGGCAGCGTGCCGATGACGAGGATCTCCTCGCGATCCACGGTGACCTCGGGCGACGCGGCGAACCAGCCGTCCGGCAGCCGCCCGGCGAACCAGGCCTCGGCCTCCTGCGAGCTCAGCGGCTCGGGGTTCTGCTGCTGACCGCCCCAGCCCCGGCCACGCCCGGGTCCGAATGCCGCTCCCTTGTGCATGAGCGTGCTCCTCACTCGCAATTACATAATTACATCGCTGTCGACATTACCTAGTTGCGGCGATGATGGAAGAGCCGTTATCCGATCGTGACAATGTCGCTTTCCGAAGTGGTCTGCGCGATGAGAAGCCCCGCATCGTTGCCAGCGGTCGTTTCTCGCTCAGTCAAAATCTGCAAGACGCTGACGTGTTGTCGGGGGGTGCATGAGAGCCTGACTTTCCTCGGCGACTGTGACGTAGCCGTGCCCGGTACGGGCCGCGGGGTTCGCCGGGCACCTCGATCAGCAGGCGGTGGTGGTTGAGCGGCCCGCCGATGGCGAGCGTGAGAGTCAGCCACGCCGCCAGTAAGAGATCGAGGTGGGCCACGCGATGGCCGACCAGCCGCGTCATCGCGATCGCGATGAAGATCAGCACGACCTTGGCGCCTACGAAGCGTCCGACCGAGACCATCTGAGTGTAACCGCGGTGCCGGGCGACCGCGCCGACGATGCGGCGATCATCGCGTCGATGTCCATGACCTCGTGCACGAGGACATCGGCGCCGCGGGCCAGGTCGGATACGGCCTCGGACGGTCCGGTGTCGCCGGAGAAGACCACGGCGCCCGCGGCGCTGTCGATCCGGTAGGCGTAGGAGGTCGACAGGTGCGGCACGATCACCGCGCGGATGGTGACCTCGCCGTTGTCCAGCACGGTGAACGGCTCCGCCCCGGCGTCGTCGATCTCGTGGAGATCGATCAGCTCGCGCAGGTCGGCCTTGCCGACCGCCCACGCGTTGAGCGTTGCCGCCTGGACGCGGGTTGCGCAACGGGGACGAGGTCGGGGTCTGCTACGTCCCGGCGCACGAGGTGGCCGGGTACAAGGTGGGCGACATCCTCGGCTTCGCGGTCAGCGCCGACGACAAGGGTGCGTGCGCACGTCAGGTCGAGCAAGTCGAGGACGACGAGACCGAAGTCGCTGCCTGATATCTGCCGAGGGGGGCTCCAGAGCGCCCGCCCTGGAGCCCCCTTGATCCTGTGCGGCGTCGACCCGCGTGCACTCGGGTTATCCCGTGTGCCGACTTCGACGCCTGGATGTGCCGTCCCACCGCCAGGATCAGGTCTGCGAGCTCGAACAGCCTCGATGCCTGCTCATCGTGCACGCCCGCCCTTTTTCCTGTCAGATGATTAGTATCATTTGACAGCGATCCCTCGCGGCGCTAGCTTGGCTATCAATTGATAGCTATCGATCGGACGGAGGACCATGCCTCTTATCGCCATCGAAGAACACTGGATCTCGCCGGAGCTGACATCCGCCCTCAGCGCCATGCCCCGCCGGGACGAGAGCCTCGCCTTCAACGAGATGGGCGACCACCGGCAGCGGCTGGAGGACTTGGGCAAGGGCCGGATCGCCGCGATGGACGCGCAAGGGATCGACGTCTCGGTCCTCGCCCTGACGCCCCCGGGAACGCATCCGCTGCCGCCCGAAGAGGCCCTGCGCCTGAGCCGCGCCGCGAACGACATGGCGATCGCGGCCGTCGACAGGAACCCGACGCGGTTGCGGACGCTATCGACCCTGCCGATGTCCGCCCCGGAGCACGTGGCCGATGAGCTCGTCCGGGCCGCCGGGCAAGGCCACGTCGGCACGATGGTCTACGGCCGATCCGGCGACCGTTTCCTCGACGACCCGGCCTACGAGGATTTCTTCGCGGCCGCCGCGCAGCTCGGCCAGCCGGTCTTTCTCCACCCGCAGATCCCCTCGGACGCGGTGCGCGACGCCTCCTACCGGGGCTTCGACACGATCACCGATCTCGGCCTGGCCACCTTCGGATGGGGCTGGCACCTGGACGCCGCGACAGCGGCCCTCAGGCTCATCCTGCGCGGCACCTTCGACCGGCACCCGCAGCTGCAGATCGTCCTGGGCCACTGGGGCGAGATGCTGCTGTTCTGGCTGGACCGGGCAAACAGCCTCTCCCGCATCGCCGGCCTGCAACGGTCCGTCTCGGACTACGTCCGCGCGAACTTCCACATCACATCTTCCGGCATGCTGAACCCGGCGCTGCTGCAATACGCCCTGTCGGTGACTTCCGTCGACCGGCTGATCTTCTCCACCGACTACCCGTTCCAGCATCCGACCCGGGACGAGATCACCGCCTTCCTCGGGCACTTCGCCTCCGACGAAGACCGGCAGAAGTTCTCCTACGCCAATGCGGCAGCGCTCTACGGCCTCGAACTCTGACCGCTCGTCACAGGGCGCGTATCGGGCTGAGTCGCGGCCCGCGGTGCTGGGCCATTCACAGTCAAGGGTCTGGATTCGCCGGCCCTCATGCACGGGACTGCCCAGATTTCCTATCATTTAATACTAATCAAGAGATGCTGACGGAGGTCCTGGCGCATGGATGAGGAGCAGACTTCGAGGCTGTTCGAGCTCGCCGACCTGATCCTGGCGGTGGGACGACACATCCAGGCGTCGAAGGAAGCCGAAGCCGAGGCGGGAACACCGCTGGAGGGAGCGGTGATGCGTTTCATCGACCGCCACCCGGGCACGACCGCCAGCGCGGCCGCCGAGGCCACCCAGCTGATCTCCAGCAACTTCAGCCGGGCGCTGCGCCGCCTGGAGCAGGCGGGCTTCGTGCGCCGCGAAGCCGATGCACACGATGCGCGGCGGGTACGCCTCTACCCCACCGAAAAAGCGCAAGAGAACCTCCAACGGCTGCGCGAGGCGTGGAGCCGCCTGCTCGAAGAGTCCGTGGCCGACCCCGACGAGATCGACGCCGCGATCTCGACCCTGCGGCACATCGAGACCCGACTGGTCGCTCGAACCCGCGGCGGGGCCCGGTGAGTCCGGCGACCGGATCGCGTCCGGGCGCCAATGGGTCGGTCGAGCCGAAGGTTCGGCTCTGAAGAATCCCGCTGCTGAGAACGGGCGGATGAGGCCAGGCCTGCCAACACACTCAACGAGACGATCGACTCCATCGTGAAAGGAACAGCAATGGCTACTGCGCGAAACGGCTCACCGACACTCGCCCTCGTCTTCGGAGGCGGCGGCTCCGTCGGGGTCAGCTGGCAGACCGGTCTGCTCACCGGGCTGCGCGAGGCCGGTGTCGACCTGGCGGGAGCCGATGCAGTCGTGGGAACATCCGCGGGCGCCCTCGTCGGCGCGCTGCTGGCCGGCGGCCGTGAGCTCACCGACGCGCTCACCAGCCTGGCTGCGCTCGGGCGGAGCATCGACCCCGACAGCCTGGCGGCAGGCTCTGAAACCTTGTCCTTGTGACAGGGTGAGAGACGACTGGTAGCCCCGACGCTTGGTGCTTCTCCTGCGGCAGAGGCTGAGCTCAGCACCTTGATCGTTCCTTAGCGCCACCGGCTGTTCCTTCGTTCTTCCGAGGCCGGATTCGAGGAAGGATCGCCAGCTGGCAGTGGTGTTGGCTACTGTCCGGTCGTGCCGTGGACCTTTTGACGGATGAGCAGGCCGTAACCCTCGGGCGGTTCCGGAGGAGCCCGTTGTGACGGCTTCTCAGCCGGCCTTCGGGGTCAGGGGGAAGACGGTGTCTGACTCGCTCAGGCCGGTCATGTCCATGCTGGCCTGCCAGAGCTCCCTGGCGTTGTCACGGTCGTGGGAGAGGGGCGAGGACGGCGCCTGCTCCCCGCGGTCGATGTAGGTGCCGGTCGTGGTGGCCAGGGCGGGGTCGGTGACGAGCTTCGCGAGTGCGGCGCCGGATGCGATGGAGGTGCTCTGCTTCCCGATGAGCGTGCCCATGATTGCGCCGACGACCCTGGTCGCGCCGCGCACGAGGGCGTTGCCGGCGGGCCTGGCGAAGCCGGTGTCGGACATGGCGCCGGGGTTGAAGGCGTTAACGGTGATGTGCCGGTCGGTCTGTCCGGACAGCAGCCTGGCCATCTCGTAGGCGCAGTAGATGTTGCACAGCTTCGAGGTGCAGTATGCCCGCATCCCCGGGCCGCGGCCGGCGATCGCCGCCGCGTTGTCGTAGGTCACCTTCACCGGGAAGAAGGCCGGCGGATCGTGCAGGTCGCTGGTGACGAAGACGATTCGACCGTTCTCGCACATCCGGTCGAGCAGCAGGTTGGTCAGCAGGAAGTGCCCCAGGTGGTTGACGGCGAAGATCGTCTCGAAGCCGTCGGCGGTGCGCGGCGTGCCCGGCACGCCGCCCACGCTGATGCCGGCGTTGCAGACCACGCCGTGGAGAGGGGGCAGGTTCGCGTGCGAGAAGGCCCGGTGGAACGCGCGCACGGAGGCCAGTGAGGCCAGGTCCAGCTCCATGACCGTGATGTTCGGGTTGTTCGTCTCCGACCTCGTTCGCGTCGTTCATGCTCGCCACCCGGGGCATGATGGACACCCTGCGCGCCGCCTGGCAGTCGACAACCCCGTTCGCCTCCGCCGGCGCCGCGGGGATCGCCGAGGTCGTCGCCGCGTTCCTCGCCGATGGCGCGAGAGACCGCAGTATGCGTGATGACCTCGACGCCATGGACGTGACCGTAGCGATTTGCGCCCTCCTGGGCACCACGGGGCCAGACGACCCCGGAACGCGCGCCAGAAGACTCCTGGACCTGTTCACCGACGGCCTCGCAGCCCAGGCCGAGGGCGCCTGGAAGCGGACCTCCTCCAGCGATCACCTACGGTCACCGTCAAGCTGATCTCCGAGGGAACCGGCGGCAGTATCGGGTCGTCCGCGCCGACGAGCGCCACATCCTCGGGGATGCGCACGCCCGCGTCCTGCACGCCGACGAGGCGCGGTTCGCTGAAGTACTCGAGCGTACGGTCGGTCGGCACGGGTCCCGGTCGAACAGCTGCCCGCGCCGATCGAGGGTGAGGCGACTGCGCGGAAGATCGCGGCCCGGTCGTACACGCTGCGAGCAGACGACGCGGTTGTGTTCGACGGCGAGATCGAGCCCGAGGGGGCGGATCTGGCCGCCGTGTTCCTCAACCCGGGTGAGCGCCGGATCGAGTTCGAGGTCGGCGAAGAGCCGGTCGCGCTGGAGCTGCGGCACGTCCTGCCCGACCAGTCACGCTCCGGCGGCTTCGGTCTGGTCTCCTTCGCCCTCGGCCGCGGGACCCGGAGCGTCCGCTGCGGCAGCTGGCCGGGTTCGCGGTCGTCGAGGCGGGGCCGGGCGAGACGGTCGAAGCAGTGGTCTCACTCCCCCTGCGCGCATTTCAGCGGTGGGGTGAGAAGGGCTGGGAGCTGCGGACTGGCCTGTATGAGCTTCAAGCCGCGCACGACGCGGGCGACGTCCGGGTCACGGTGGATCTCGAGGTGCCACCGCGGAGTTAGCGGAACAGACCGACCAGCACCGTGGTGAAGTACTCCTCTGATTCGTGCACGCTCGGCTCCAGCCCGGCCGCCTCGAACGCCGCGGTGGCAGCGTCCTGCTGGCGATCGCTGATCTCAACCAGGACTCTGCCACCGGTCCGCAACCAGCGCGGTGCGGCCTCAGCGACGCGTCGTAGCAGGTCAAGGCCATCAGAACCGCCGTCGAGCGCGGTCAGCGGCTCGTACTCGCGAGCTTCGGCGGGGAGCAACGGGATCTCGGCGCTCGGCACGTACGGCACGTTCGCAGTCAGGGCACTGATCTTCCCGGCGATCGTGGATGGAAGCGGCGCGTCGAGATCGCCCTGGTAGACGAAGGCGGTCCCGTTCGCGATCTCCTTCGCAAGGTTCTGCCGTGTGCAGCGCACGGCCGCATCGGACACGTCCGCGGCGTGCAGTTCGATGCCGCTGACACCCTCGAGCAGCGAGGCTCCGATCGCGCCCGCACCGCAGCACAGGTCCACGACGATCTCGCCCGACACGAGGAACCGCGCGGCCAGCTCGGCGAGAAACGCGGTGCGTCGCCGGGGCACGAACACTCCCGGTTCGACCGCGATGCGCAGTCCGCGGAACTCGGCCCAGCCGAGCACCAGCTCCAGCGGCTCGCCCCCGGCACGCAGGGCAACCATCGCAGCCAACTGCGACGTGTCGGCCGCCTCTGCGAGGAGCAGCGCGGCCTCGTCCTCCGCGAAGACGCACCCGGCCGCCCGGAGCGTGCCGACGACCCGCGCCAACTCCTCGTCGTCGAGCTCGATCGGCATCCGCTCCCCTATCACTTGCCGACAATAAGGTCCCGGGGCACGGCCGCTTCGGCTTCAGGCGCGATGCCGTGCCCGTTGATGGTGAGGAAAGCGTCGTCCGCCCAGCGTAGCGCCGGAGCCGGTCTCCGCGACGGCTGCTTCGAGCACGCGCCCGAAGGTCTCGGCGTTGCGTCAGCTCACAGCCGAACGCTGATCTCCATGCCGTCCTCGACCGGGAACAGCGTGCTCTCATATCCGTTCGCCGGGTCGCGCACGTACTCCAGGTAGGGCTTGACCGACTCCATGCCGGCGTCGTCACCGATGACCAGTGAGCCGGGCGCGAGATGCGGCTCCAGCAGATGCAGCACTGGAAGATAGAGCGCCTTCCATCCATCGAGCAGCGCGAAGCCGACACTTTCGCCGACGTGCGTGGGCAGCGTCTCCAGCGCATCGCCTTCGAGCACTGTGATGAGGTCGTCGAGGCCGGCTTCGGCGAAGGTCTTCCGAGCCGTCGCGACCTTGCTCGCGGACAACTCGGTGGTCACGACGCGGCCGACGCCGTTGTCGCGCACGGCTGCGGCCAGGTGCAGCGTGGAGATGCCGAAGGACATGCCGAACTCGATCACGGTCGCCGGCCGCGTGGCCCTGACCAGCGAGTAAAGCAGCCTCCCGCCCTCGGGTGAGATCGGCAGGTAGAGCCGCGCCCACGCGTCGGCGCGCTCCTGGTCGGTCATCGGCTCGAGGGCCTCGGCCGAGCGGCGCTCCGCCTCGAGGTGCTCGTACACGGCGTCGTCCTGCTCCGCCTCGGCGAACATGCGTGCCAGGATCGCGGCTACCCGCGGGTCGTTCAGGGTATTGGTAGAGGTCATGAGGGTTAGAGTAGACGCAACGTCTCGTCTTGTCTAGCGACGACGGCCTATCCTGGACCCCGGCAGCGAGATCCGACCCGAATTGTCACAGGCCTAGGAGAAGGACGACGCGTGGAGCAGCGCACGGACACCCTGCACAGCCCCGGCCAGGCCCGCAGTAGTCACCACGGCAACCGGCACGGCCGCAGCGAGGACGCGCGCCAGGCGGTGCTGAAGGCGGCCGACGACCTGCTCACGGCGAAGGGCTTCGCGGGAGTCACGATCGAGGGCATCGCGGCGGCGGCGGGCGTGGCCAAGCAGACCGTCTACCGTTGGTGGAGCTCGAAGACCGAGGTGCTGCTCGACGCCTTCCTCGAGGACGCCGCCGAGGAGCTCACCCCGGCTGACCACGGCGACCTGGCCTGCGACCTGCGCGCCCACCTGCGCCACCTCGCGCGCTTCCTGACGAAGTCAGACGCCGGCGCCGTCTTCAAGGCCCTGATCGGCCACGCGCAGCACGACCCGGCGTTCGCGGCGACGCTCCGCGCGCACTACCTCGACGAGCAGCGCCGACGCGACCGGCTCCCGCTGGAACGGGCCATCGAGCGCGGCGAGCTGCCCGCCGGACTCGACACGACGGCCGCCGTGGACCAGCTCGTCGGCCCGATCTACCACCGCATCCTGGTTACCGGCGACGCGGTGAACGACGCGTTCGTGGACGGCATCGTCGACGGCTTCCTTATTCAGCACCGCCTTATTCAGCACCGTCAGGACCCCGCGTAGCGCCAACCGCTCCACCGGTGCACGGCGATCTCCGCGACCGGACCGTCCAGGGCGACGTCCGCGTACTGGGGGTAGCGGGCACGCAGCAGATGGCGCGGAGCTTCCAGGCCGTCAGCGAGGATCCGCGCGCGGCCGTCGGCACGCACCCACCACAGCTGCTCCCAGTCCTCGTCGTACTCGTCGACCAGGAGGCTGACCTGTGGATTCTCCGCGATATTCCGCAGCCTCCTGAGACGCGCGGAGCTCTTCGGCTTGGCGTCGACCGCGAAGTAGACCCGATCGCCCACGACGGCGAACGTGATCGGCACGAGGTGCGGCGCGCCCTCGGCATCGGCCGTCGCGAGCCGGGCGACGCGCGCCTCGGCGAACGCGACCCGGCATTCAAGCTCTGACAGGTTCATCACAGACAGATTAGGGTGGGAGGGTGCAGGAAGCGCTGTGGGGATCAGAGCCGGAGGGCGGCGAGCCGACCCGACCGGCCCGTCCGGCCGCCCGCGGGCCGCGCGGCTACCACCAACGCGGCCTGGACCGTTGCCCGAAGTGCGAGCAGCCGGTCGAGGTGTTCCCGATCGCACCCGACGAGGGCTACGACGCGGTCGTCCCGGGCGAGTACCCGAGCGCGCGGGTGCCCGAGGACGCGGCCAGGCACCTCGTGCGCGGACGGCTGTGGCCCGGGCTCGACCCGGGAGGCTGGAGCCGGATCCACCACCGCGCGGTCTGCCCCGAGGAGGCGATGCCGGAAGATCCGGAATTGCTGGCGATGTGGCGCATGCTCAAGGTGCGCAGGCGCGCTCAAGCCGAGAGATCGTGAGCTCAGTCTCAACCGTCGATATCCGTGCGATCCGGCTGGTGGTGGCGTTGCCGGGCGTGCAAGGCTTGACCTCATGGGTAAGCCGAGAACCGATGCCGCGCACCTGACCGGGCCCCGGCCCGCCGCGTCTTCGGCAGCTGCCTCCATATCCCCGGCCGCGCCCTCGTCGCTCGCCGCCTCGACCGTCCTGCTGCTCGCGATCGCGATCGGCGCCAGCGCGGCCAGCCTCTACTATGCCCAGCCCCTGCTCGCCTCGGTGCGCGACGACCTGCACCTGAGCTCGGCCGGCGCGGGCCTGACGGTGACGATCACCCAGCTGGGGTACGCGGTCGGCCTCATCCTCGCGGTGCCGCTCGGCGACCTGGTCGAACGCCGCCGCCTCGTGATGATCATGTGCTGCCTCAACGCGGCCACGCTCGCCCTGTGCGGCGCGTCGCCGAACGCCCTGGTCTTCTTCGCCACCAGCGCGCTGATCGGCGTGTTCGCGGCGACGGCGCAGATCCTCGTCGCGTTCTCCGCCAACCTCGCCGCGGCCGAGGAGCGCGGGAAGGTCGTCGGCACCGTGATGAGCGGGCTGCTGCTCGGCATCCTCGCGGCCCGGACCGTCTCCGGCTACCTGGCGCAGCTCGGCGGCTGGCGCTCGGTCTACTGGTTCGCCGCCGGACTGATGCTGCTGCTGGCCCTCGCCCTGCGGCTGCGGCTGCCGCAGGCCCCGCCGGTCACCGACCTGCGCTACAGCGCCCTGCTTCGCTCGGTGCTCGCGCTGGTGCGCGAGGAGCCGGTGCTGCGGATCCGGGCGCTCTACGGCGCACTCGGCTTCGCCGGGTTCAGCGCGCTGTGGGCGCCGCTCGGCCTGATGCTCGCCGGTCCCCCGCACCACCTGTCCACCGGCCTGATCGGCCTGTTCGGCCTGGCCGGCATGGCCGGGGCCCTCGCCGCGCCGCTCGCCGGGCGCACCGCGGACCGCGGCGGCTCGGCCCGCACCACGATCCTGTGCGCCGCGCTGCTCACGGTCTCCTGGCTGCCGACCGCACTCGGCCACACGTCGATCCCGCTGCTGGTCCTGGGCATCGTCGTGTTCGACTTCGCCTGCCAGTCGCTGCACATCACCAACCAGTCGGAGATCTACCGGCTGCGTCCCGACGCTCGCAGCAGGCTGACATCCGCTTATATGACCTGCTACTTCGCCGGCGGCGTGGTCGGCTCGGCGCTCGCGAGCGTCGTCTACGCGGGCTACGGCTGGAGCGGCGACTGCGTGCTCGGCGCCGCGTTCGGCGGGTGCACCGTGCTGCTGTGGCTCGGGCAGACGCTCCGGGCCCGCGCGGCGTAGCACCCCGACCCGGCCCCGAACACTGGCGTACGGGGTGGCGCGGCATAGGAGCAGGTCAGGCGTGATACCGAACCGTAATGCATTGATCTCCCGATCGCCTGACACGCCGTCAGACGGCGGCTCATACTGGCGTGGTTCAGTAGCCCGCGCAACGGGCTGACCACGCACAGTACGCAGGGAGGGCGTGTCTGAGATGACCGCGAACGGAGAATTTCCAGACCCGGCGGAGCGGGAGCGGGCGGAGGGGCCCGAGCTCGATCCCACACAGCGCTACGAGATCGAGCGGATCCCGGAGCCGGAGCCGGGCCCCGAGGCGGAGCCGACCGAGATCGTGGAAGTGATCATTCCCTCGCCGCACCTGCCGGTCCCCCGGCCACCGGTGGGCGTGGTCGTGCGGCGGCGCAGACTGGCGCTGCTCTACGGGCTGATCGCCTTGCTCCTCGTGGTCCTGGGCGGCATGGCCTACGCGATGATCTCGAACAATCACAAGCAACTGGTCGCCGTGGACTCCACGACCTCGGCCACGCCGTCGGCCCAGGCCTCCCCCGCCGACACCGGCTCGGACGCCTCGGACGACGCGAGTTCGAGCGCCAGCGCGAGCGGTGACCCCGCGACGTCCGGTTCTGCTTCACCCGGGGCGTCCGCCTCGGACGGCAGTTCGGCCGCGTCCACCGACACGTCGGACGCGGGCGATCCGAGCTCGACATTCACGCCGCCGTTCGGCACCGAGTACCTGCCCGCGCCGGTCGACGGCGGCAACGACGTCAGTACCCAGCAGGACGTGCACATCAGCGACATCGACTACGCGAACAGCAGCACGTTCTACTGCCCGACGGGCGGCCAGATCGACTGGAACGTGGCCGGTTACAGCACGTTCACCGCGGAGTACGGCATCCCGGACGACGCGGAGTACGCGACCGCCATCACGAACACGATCACCTTCACCGACCAGAACGGCAAGACGCTCGACGTGCAGACCACCTCGATCGGCCAGCCGGTGAAGATCTCGTTCAGCGTCAGCGGTGTGGACCGGCTGCTCATGTCCTGTGCGCGTCAGGGTTCGAACAACTCGTCGAACAACGTGGTGGCGCTGGGAAACGCTTCGCTGTCCACCTCATAAGGCATGAGACATGACGTCGGTCTCGCCCACGCGCTTCGGCGCGGGCGAGACCGACCTCGATGCCTGAGCCGGTCGCGGCTACCGCGTCAGAACGCCGTTCCGCCGGAGTAGTCGCTGTCGAAGGCGGTCTCGATGACCTTCTCCACAGCGGTGTCGTTCAGGATGATGCCGAGCTCGCGGTTGTCCTCGAGGGAGTTGGAGGTGACGTTCATCGAACCGACCTCGACCGCGGCGGTCGACAGGCCGTAGTCGGCGACGATCGCCTTGGCGTGGATGTAGAACCCGGTCGACGAGCTGTAGCCGACGGCGGTGCCGCCGGCGGCCGTGACCTTGTCGAGCTCGGACGAGTAGTCGGAGGGGTCCTCGACGACGACGCGCACTTTCACTCCGGCCTCGGCGCGGTCGACGATGGCGTCGACGACCGCGGTGTCGCTGAACTCCTCCTCCTCGACGTCCAGGGTCTTGGTCGCGCCGTTGATGATTGACAGCAGCCGGGACTGGGCGGTGTTGGGCGACCAGAGCAGGTTGGTGGCGTCGGCCGCGGTGATGGAGGAGTGCTTGTAGTCGGCCGCGAAGACCTTCTCGATCTCCGCGACGTCCGCCGCGTTGGAGTCGAAGACCCCGTAGTCCCGGCTGGTCGGGTAGTACTCTGCGGTGAGGTTGCCGGTCAGGATGAGCGACTCGTCGTCGTTCACGGTGATGGTCTTCTGGTGGGTGTAGGTGAACTTGGTAGAGGACCACACCACGCCGACGCCGGCGTCCTTGAGCTTCGTGTACGCGGCCTGATTGGTGCTCTTGTTCGCCTCGTCCAGAATGACGCGGACCGTGACGCCCGCGTTCTCCCGGGCTATCAGGTCATTGACGGCCGTGGTGTCGTTGAGCTCGTACATGGTCATGTCGAGCGTGGAGGTCGCGGTGTCGATGAAGTTGTAGATCGTGGTCTCGGTGGTGCCCAGCGTGAACACGAACGCGGAGTACGGGTCGGTGGCTGCGGGCCTGGCCACGGCGTGGGCCGGAGCGGCGCCGAGCGCGAGGCCGGTGGCGGTGCCGCAGGCCGCGACAACCGCGGTCAGGCGGCGGGCGTGCGAGAGGGACATGATTCTCCTGGGATGCTGCGTGGGTCAGATCCTTGAGGTGCCAGGGCGCGGGGCCGGACCATCGGGACGGCCCCGCGGGGCACTGGTTTCAAAGTAAGTCGACGAAGGTGGCGGCAACATGTCGGTTGCCTAAAGAATCCGTCTTTTCTTTGACCCCTATTGCGCGCGGTGATACGCTTTAAGGTTCCCAGTGCAGGCAGGCAGCGAGAATGCGGGCCGCCGGGCATGCCAGAATAAGGGTACGTACTCGGGGCGCCGTATCAGGGGGCTAGATCGGCTTGGTGAACCCGCAGGCGTACCACAGCTTCCTGCGATACTCGGCCGCGCTCATCGGCTTGCCGACGGGGAGGCCGACCGGGAGCTTGCGACTGTCGAAGTACACGCATTCGCACGCGCGGCAGTAGAGGGCGCGGGCGTGCGTCTTGTGCACCAGCGGCTCGGCACCGCGCATCCTGCTGCGGTTGTGCCGGGTCTGCCAGACGCCCATCAGCGCGAAGGTCACGGCGAATATGACGAAGACGCCCGCGGCCTGGTACCAGCCAGTCGAGGGGGCCAGCAGCCAGGCGACGAGGCCGAGGACGGAGCAGCCCGCGGCGCACAGCCAGAGGCCGGACCAGGTGACCCGTCCTGGCAGCCGGATGTCGAGGAAGTGCGCACCGGATGGTTGCGCGGTGCTACCGGCCAGGGACGCGGCGCATACGACTCCGGCCGCGCTCTCGCAGGTGGGGCAGTGTCCGGGGGTCGTTTCCTCGGGATCCGGCGAATCCATCTGCCCGTTATAGCAAGGAAGACACCGGGCCGGAACGATAATCATCCAAAAGGCGCCTAAAGAATTCCACAGAAACCCCGGCACCCACGCGCCACGGTGCGTCCCACGACATACCCGGCGCCACGCTCCGACCCGGGAAACCCCAGGTCGGAGCGCTGCAATGAGCTAAGTCCGGCCTAGACCCGCGGCAGGATCTCGGCCGCCGCGAGCTCAAGGTGTTCGAGGTCTGAAAGATCGAGCACCTGGAGGTACGCGCGCTCGGTGCCCGCCGCGGCGAAGCGCTCGAGCTTCTCCACGACCTCGGCCGGGGTGCCGGCCAGGCCGTTGGCGCGCAGCTCGTCGACCTCGCGGCCGATCGCCTCGGCACGTTGGGCGAGCTCGGCCTCGTCCCGGCCGACGCAGAGCACCTGCGCGATCGAGTGGGTGAGCGTCTTCGGGTCGCGCTCGAGCTTGCGGCACGCCTCGTCCACGAGCTCGAAGCGCTGCCGGGTCTCGTCCACGCCGATGAACCCGGCGTTGTAGTCGGACGCGTAGGTGGCCGCGAGGCGCGGCGTGCGCTTCGGACCGCCGCCGCCGATGACCAGCGGGATCTGCGACTGGGTCGGCTTGGGCAGCGCCGGGCTGTCCTTGAGCTGGTAGTGCTCGCCCTCGAAGGAGAAGGTCTGGCCCTCCGGCGTGCCCCACAGACCGGTCACGATCGCCAACTGCTCCTCGAGCAGCGCGTGCTTGTTCTCCGGGAACGGGATGCCGTAGGCGGTGTGCTCGTCCGCGAACCAGCCCGCGCCGAGGCCCAGCTCCACCCGGCCGCCGGACATCTCGTCCACGCCCGCCACCGAGATCGCGAGCGGTCCGGGCAGCCGGAAGGTCACCGGGGACACGAGCGTGCCGAGCCGGATCCGCTCCGTCTCCCTGGCCAGGCCGGCCAGGGTGATCCACGCGTCGCTCGGGCCGGGCAGGCCGCTGGTCGAACCCATCTTCAGATAGTGGTCCGAGCGGAAGAACCCGTCGAAGCCGAGGCGCTCCGTGGCCTTCGCCACCGAGAGCAGCGTCTGGTAGCTCGCACCCTGTTGCGGCTCTGTGAAGATTCTCAGTTCCATGGGTCCCATCCTGTCATCGCGTCGCTCTTGCGCGAAGCCGGGCGCTGCCGGACACTCGACCCAACCACCCTTCTGAACGCGAGTTCACATTCGTCGAGGAGCCGTGGATCCATGACGGAAGACCGGTCGGCGCTGCCCGGGTTCCCCGCGGGCTTCCGCTGGGGCGTGGCCACCGCCGCGTACCAGATCGAGGGCGCGGTGCACGAGGACGGACGGGGCCCGTCGATCTGGGACACGTTCGCGCACACCGAGGGCCGGATCAAGAACGGCGAGACGGCCGACGTGGCCTGCGACCACTACCACCGCTGGTCCGAGGACGTCGCGCTGATGGCGGACCTGGGCATCGACACGTACCGCTTCTCGATCTCCTGGCCGCGCATCCAGCCGACCGGCGACGGCCCGGCGAACATCGCAGGGCTCGACTTCTACGACCGCCTGGTGGACGCGCTGCTGGAACGCGGCATCAGGCCCATGCCGACGCTGTTCCACTGGGATCTTCCGCAGGCGCTGCAGGACGTCGGCGGCTGGATGAACCGGGAGACGGCGTACCGCTTCGCCGACTACGCGGCCGTGGTCGCGGCTCAGCTGGGCGACCGCGTCAAGAGCTGGGTCACGCTCAACGAGCCGGTCGTGCACCTGACCTACGGCTACGCGTTCGGGATGCACGCGCCGGGCGAGGCGCTGATGTTCGACGCCCTTCCTGCGGGTCACCACCAGCTCCTGGCGCACGGCCTCGCGGTGCCGGTGCTGCGTGAGCTCGGCGCCGAGGAGATCCTGATCACCAACAACTGCACACCGGTCCGCGCGGCCAGCCGGCACCCTGACGATCTCGCCGCGGCAGAGATCTACGACACCTTCCACAATCGCCTGTTCAACGACCCGATCCTGCTCGGTACGTACCCTGATCTCAGCCCGGTCGGCCTGCCCGACGAACCGGAGCACGTGTGGCCCGGCGACCTCGTGATCATCAGTGCCCGTATCGACGGCCTCGGCATCAACTACTACAACCCGACGTCGATCGCCGCCGCGGACATCGCCGTCACCGGGCTGCCCTTCGACTTCCGCGAGATCGAGGGCGTGCCGACGACGGCGTTCGGCTGGCCGGTCGTGCCCGAAGGCCTGACCGAACTGCTCGTCGGCCTCAAGGAGCGCTACGGCGACGCGCTGCCGCCGATCACCATCACCGAGAACGGCTGCTCCACGCCCGACGAGCCCGACCCGGACGACGTGGTGCACGACGTGGCCCGCATCGAGTTCCTCGACGCGCACATCAGGGCTCTGCATGACGCGATGGAGGCCGGTGTGGACGTGCGCGGCTATCTGACCTGGTCGCTGCTGGACAACTTCGAGTGGGCCGAGGGCTACGAACAGCGGTTCGGCCTGGTGCGCACCAACTATGAGACCTCGGCTCGAACGCCGAAGGACTCTTACTACTGGTACCAGGCCGCCCTCGCCGCGCAGAAGAAGGCCTAATCCGTGACGGCCTCTGCTGAACCAGTGCTGGAACCCGCGCTCACGACACCGAGTATCAATGTGCGACGAGGCTGGATAAGCCTCCTGTCGATCGCCAACTTAGGGCTCTACATCGGCTACTTCGGCCCGCTGCAGGAGCTGCTGCCGAACCAGGTCCAGGACATCGATCCGGCGCACAAGACCACCGCGCTCGGCGTCGTCACGGCCGTCGGCGCGCTCGTCGCAGTACTCGTAGGTCCACTCGCCGGGGCCCTGTCCGACGCGACGGCCTCGCGCTTCGGCAGACGCAGGCCGTGGATCGCGGGCGGCGCGCTGCTCGGCTGCGCGGGGCTGGCGCTGCTGTCCGGACAGCACGGACTCGTCGGCGTGACGCTCGGCTGGTGCGTGGCGCAGGCCGGGCTCAACGCGATGCAGGCGGGCCTGAGCGCGGCAGTCCCGGACCGCGTACCGGTCCGCCAGCGCGGCCTGGTCTCCGGCTGGGTCGGCCTGACGCAGTCGCTCGGCGTCGTCATCGGCGTCGCGCTGGTCGCGGAGATCATCACCGGCCAGATCTCCGGCTACCTGGCAGTCGGCTTTCTCGTCCTGCTCACCGCTCTGCCGATGGTCCTGCGGCACCCGGACCCGCGTATCCCGAAGGACCAGCTCCCGCACTTCTCCGCCTCTTCGGTCCTCGCCGTGTTCCGCTTCCCTTTTCGACAGTACCCTGACTTCGCCTGGGCCTGGGGGACCCGATTCCTGGTCCAGCTGGGCAACGCTCTCGGCACGCTCTACCTGCTCTATTTCCTGCGCGACCGGGTGAAGTACTCAGACCCCGACAACGGTCTGCTGATCCTGATCCTCGTCTACACGGCGACGACGCTGCTCACCGTCGTCGTCGGCGGAGTGCTCTCGGACCGCTCGGGCCGCCGAAAGCCCGCAGTAATATTCTCCGGGTACGCGATGGCCGTCGCCGCACTGCTGCTGGCTGTCTGGGAAACCTGGACCGGCGCCGTCGTCTGCGCAGGGCTGCTCGGCCTCGGCTACGGCGTGTACCTCTCCGTGGACCAAGCACTCATCACACAAGTACTCCCGACGGCTGAAGACCGCGCCAAGGACCTGGGCATCATCAACATCGCCAGCTCGGCGCCGCAGGCGCTCGGCCCCGCCCTGGCCGCACCGATCGTGACCTACCTCGGCGGCTACCCGAGCCTTTACGTGAGCGTCGCGGTGGTGACCGTCTTAGGCTCCTTCTTCGTCACCCGAATCCGCGGCGTAGCGTGATATTCAGACCATTGGGCTGACATACTCCGGATCGATCTGCAGCGCCACGTCCGCCCCCGCCGCACGGTTCGCCCAGGCCAGCGCGTTCTTCGTGTGGAACAGGTGCGCCAACGAGGTCATCCGGTCGTTGTCGCGCACCGACCCGTCCACCTCGGCCAGCATCGCGGCCAGCAGTTCGCGCCCGGCGGGCTCGAAGGACGAGAACTCCGGCCGCTGCCCTCGATCCAGAGCCCTGACGTACCGCGAGTCTCCCATCCACCCGACCAGCGCGTCCCCGACCTCGGCGCGCAGGAACGAGACGTCCTCCGCGTCCACGACCTTGTTCCCGACCACGCGTACCGAGATCCCGTACTCCGCCGCGTAATCCGTGTACTGCCGGTAGACGGACACGCTCTTACGCGTCGGCTCGACCACCAGGAACGTGACGTCGAAGCGGGTGAACAGCCCCGACGCGAACGCGTCCGCCCCCGCCGTCATGTCGAGCACGCAGTACTGCCCCGGCCCGTCGACCAGGTGGTTGAGGTAGAGCTCCGCCGCGCCGACCTTCGAGTGGTAGCAGGAGACCCCGAGGTCCTGCTCGGCGAACGCTCCCGTCACCATCAGCCGAGCCCCCGCGAGCTCGCCGCTCAGCGGCAGCGTGCACAGCGAGTCCAGCGGCGACGCCGAGTCGAAGCGCACCAGCCGCGACCCGCTGCCAGGCGGCGTGGTCTTCACCATCTGCTCGGCCGACGCGATCCGCGGGTTCGAGCCGCGCAGGTACTCCTTGATCTCCGGCAGCACCGCGCTCATCGGCGTCAGCCCGTCCAGCTCCTCCTCCCCGAGCCCCAGCGCCGCCCCGAGGTGCTGGTTGATGTCAGCGTCAATCGCCACGACCGGCCGTCCCAGCCGGGCCAGCTCCCGAATGAACAGAGCAGATAGCGTCGTCTTGCCACTGCCG
>Ga0302314_10000578_pt1 | contig 67298 bp, 62 predicted proteins | sample III_Palsa_N2_3_FD_200533 | JGI IMG/M metagenome (GOLD analysis project Ga0302314, IMG submission 200533) | Peat permafrost microbial communities from Stordalen Mire near Abisko, Sweden - III_Palsa_N2_3 | ecosystem: Environmental > Terrestrial > Soil > Palsa > Peat permafrost | place: Sweden...
CCATTCGTATTATCCGGCCCACCTCGGACGGCGGCAGCGTCGTCCACCGGATGCGGGCGTAGCTCAGGGGTAGAGCACAACCTTGCCAAGGTTGGGGTCGAGGGTTCGAATCCCTTCGCCCGCTCCAGATTTCCTAAAGCGAAATCAAGCGGTTAGAAAAGGCCGGGGCGTCAAGCTCCGGCCTTTCGCTTTTGCCGGGTAACGGCCGGCGTTACATCACGCTCGTTGCCGTCACTGCCGGTGCCGAACCGCGCTGCGCTCTTCGATCGGTCTCTATCCTATGCAGCGAAGACGGTCGCCGTGCTTGCGGCCCGATGATCTCTAGGGGGCGGAGCCGTCGCCCTCAGCATCCGGTCTGGCTGTCGAGCCTGCGGTTTGCGGCTTGCCGAGGAAAAGCCAGGTCGCGAGCCTCGTCAACCGGCCGTAGGGCGCGGCGATGCGGTCCGACATGTTGAAGCGGCCGAGCGTGAGCACGGCGCGGGCGTGGGACAGGCGGATGAAACCATCGCGCCCGTGATAGGCGCCGATGCCGCTTTCGCCGACGCCGCCGAACGGCAGATCCTCTTGGGCGACATGCAATAGGGTGCCATTGACCGTGACGCCGCCGGAACTGGTCCGATCGAGCAGGTTCCGGACTCTCTCCGGGTCGTTCGAGAAGCAATAGAGCGCCAAGGGCTTCGGCCGGGCATTGATCCGCTGGATCGCTTGGTCGAGATCGTCATAAGGCACGATCGGCAGGATCGGGCCGAAGATCTCCTCGCGCATGACCAGGGTCCCGTCGGGCGGATCGATGACGACGGCCGGCAGAAACTTGCGCTCGGCCGCGGCACCTGCGTCGACCCGCTGGATCACGCTCGCCCCGGCCGCGCGCGCCTCGTCGAGCATCGCGGAATGGCGCTGATAGTGGCGGTCGCTGACGATCGCGCTGTAGTCGACATTGCCCGCTAGGGTCGGATAGAGCTCACTCGTGGCCGCAATGAACGCCTGGGCGAACGCATCGACCAGATCGGCCGGCACCAGGACATAGTCGGGCGCGACGCAGGTCTGGCCGGCATTGAACAGCTTGCCGATCGCAATCGTCTTCGCGGCCCTGGCGAGCGGATAGTCGCGACACAGCACCACCGGCGACTTGCCGCCCAATTCCAGCGTGACCGGCGTCAGGTTCGGCGCCGCAGCGGCCATGACCGCGCGACCGACGCGGGTACTGCCGGTGAACAGCAAATGGTCGAAGCCCAGCGTGGAAAATTGCGCGGCGACCTCCGGCCCGCCAGTCACCACCGCAACTTGTTCCTCGGGGAAGGCGTCTTCCAACAGGCGCTTGAGCAGCGCCGAGGTTCGGGGTGTCAGCTCCGACGGCTTCAGCATGACCCGGTTGCCGGCTGCCAGCGCGTCGACGATCGGACCCAGTGTCAGGAAGATCGGATAGTTCCAGGGCGCCAGCACGCCGACCACGCCCAGCGGCTGATAGACGATTTCGGCATAGGCCGGCCGGAATGCCGGACCGACGCGGCGGCGCTGCGGCTTCATCCAATGCTTCAGATGGCGACGAACATGCTTGATCGCATTGGTCAGCGGCATCAATTCGCCCAACTCGGTCTCGGCTACCGCCCGGTTGCCGAAATCGGCCGAGACGGCGTCGACCAGGGCGCGACGATTCTGCTTGAGCAAGCCCAGCAGGGCATCGAGGGCCGCGATCCGCTGGCCATGGGTCGGGACGCCCTGCAGGGCTGCGGCCGCGCGCTGCCGCGTGAAGATCCGCTCCGCCTCGCTCGGCATGGTCGCCGGCTCTTCCGCCGGCATCGATGAAGCGACCATCTTTCTTCTCCGAGCTTCCATGGGAGCGAGGGGATCCGCGGCTAGACCCCGAACAGGCGGCGCAGATAGGGCGTCAGGAACCGGCCGGCCGGATCCATGCGCTCGCGCAGGGCCAGGAAATCGTCCCAGTACGGATAGAGCTTCGAGAGCTGCGGCGCGGCCAGCGAATGGACCTTGCCCCAATGAGGGCGGCCGCCATGATTGAGGCAGATCGCCTGGACGCCGTCGAAATAGCGCTCGAACGGCATGCCGCAATATTGATGCACCGAGATATGGACGCTGTCGCGGCCATGGTTCGGGCTCAGCCAGATATCGTCGCCACGCACCCAGCGATATTCCAGCGGGAACATCAGCGGGAACTCGCGGCGATGGATGAAGGCGCGGATTTCGCGCAGCGCGTCGGCACCGCGCTCGGCCGGGACCGACCATTCCATCTCGTTGAAACGCACCTGTCGCACGGTCGACAGCATGGAATAGCTCTCGTCGATCTGGCTGCCGGCCGATATCAGGCTGGAGCAGAACCGGCTGATCGGCGGACAGAGCGACGGCACCGCCTTTGCCATGGTGCACAACAGGCCGAAGACGGCGTTTTCCAGCAAGGTCTCGGTCATGTAGCGCTGCCAGCCGGGCTCTTCCGCCGGCTCGTCCGTCAAGGTCCAGCCTTTGGTCAAGACCGCGTCGGTATGGGGCAGCCAATAGAATTCGAACGACCGATGCTCCCGGACCAGCGCATCGCTTTGGGCCAGACACTCCTCCAGCGTCAGCTTCCGACGATCGAGCTTCAGGCGGAACGACGGCACCAGCCGCAGGCTGAGTTCGGTCAGCACGCCCAGGCAGCCGAGCCCGATCCGGCCGCCGGCGAACAGATCGGGGTTCTCGTCGGGCGAGGCGACCATCTCCTCGCCGTCGGCGGTCAGAAACTTGAGCGCCGTGATCTGGGTCGCGAGATTGCCGAGCGTGATGCCGGTGCCGTGGGTTCCGGTGCTGGTGGCACCCGCGATCGATTGGACGTTGATGTCGCCCAGGTTCTCCATGGCGAAGCCCGCGGCGGCGAGCGGGCCGCCGATCGCATGGAGCCGGGTCCCGGCCTGGATGCGTGCGATCCGCTGGTCAGGATCGATGTCGACGATGCCCTGTAGCCGGTCGAGCGACAGGATCACCCCATCGGTCTCGACCAGCGGGCTGAAGGAATGGCCGCCGCCGACGACGCGGATCGGCTGATTGTCCCGGGCGGCCGCGCGCACCACGTTCGCGAGTTCCGCGGGGCTGCCGGGGGTAGCGACGCGGGCCTTGGGGCATTCGACATATCCCGACCAGTTACGCCACATTGCCGCTCTCCGAAATCTCTTGGATCAGAAGAAACACTTGCCGTCGCCGCGGTATGTCGCGACCCGGTCGACGATGCGGCCATTGGCGATCAGCAGCAGCGTATTGAAGCGCTCGCACAGCTCGCCAGCCTTGGCGTGACGGAACAGCAGCGGGTCGCCGATCCCGAGCGCGCTGCCGGCCGGCAGGCGCACGGGCGTCTGAACCTCGCCGGCGCCTTCGTTGTCGATCAGCCGACACCCCTCGGGCAGCCAGGGCCGAGGCAGCCGATCGCGGCCGGCCGGGCCCGACGCCGGATAGCCGCCGCCGGAGCAGGTCACCATGCCGGCCCGCGGCACCCGCGTGATCGGCAGAGCGAACCCGGCCGCGGGTTGAGATTGAAACGCGGCGTAATGGTCGAACAGCGTCGGCAGGTAGAGGCCGGATCCCGCCGCCAGTTCGGTGACGCTCGGATCGGCGCGCGTGCTCTCGAAACTGCCGGTGCCGCCGCCATTGACGAAGCGCAGGCGATGACCGGCCGCGGCGAGCGCTGCGACAGTCGCCTGACGGCGCCGGCTCACTTCGGCGATCGAGCGGGCTTTCAGCAGCTTGACGATGCGGTTCTTCAAGCGCTGGCCGGGGATCTCGTCCATCAGCCCGGCGATCTGGCCCTCGTAGCCCATCAGCCCTTCGAGCCGCAACGACGGCCGCCGGGCGATCTCGGCAGCCAGCGCCAGCGCCGGCTCGACGCCGTCGATCGGCGAGCGGTAGACGCCGAAGCGGATCCCCGGAAAGTCCGACGACATGTCCAGATCGATCGCGAGCGGCATGACCACGCTCTCGGCCGCCGCGATCACCGCGATCCGGTCGAGCTGGCCGACGTTGTCGACCATCAGCGTGATGCTGCGCCCGGTCCGCAGCTGCCAGGCGACCGCAGCAAGGTCGGCCGGTTCGACCGACGGATAGGCCACCACGAGATCGTCGAAGCCTTCGCCGGCGAGCCAGGCCGCCTCGGCGGGCGAATAGCACAGCAGGCCCCGCATGAAGGGACCGGCAGCCAACAGGCGCCGGATGATCGCGACCGAGCGGATCGATTTGGTGACGAGCCGGATCGGCAGCGACCCGGCCCGCTGCCGCAGGCTCGCCAGATTGGCCGTGAGCGCATCCAGATCGATGAAGGCGGCCGGCAGATGTTCGTCCGCCAGGGCCCGGCGGTAATAATCGTAGCCGGGTTGCGTCACGAAGCGGCTCCGGTCGGCCGGTGGGCCTCCATGGTCGCGGTCAGCATCAGCTTGAGCTTGGTGATGATTTGGTCACGCAGCGGCGGGTCGACCGCGAGGGCGAGGCGGGCAGCACTGCCGGCGACCTCGGCGAACAGCAGCGCCAGCGTGAAGGCCTCCGACGCGTCCGGCAGCGAGAGTGTCATCATCAGGGTCGGGGTCAGGAATTCGGCCGTGCGCCGCGTGTCGACAAAGTCCAACTCGCGCAGGGCCGGATCCGACTGGGCGCCGGCCCAGACCGCCGTCGCGGCCGGGTTGTCCCGGTAATAGCTGTAATAGGCGCCGATCAGGCGCTCGACCGATTGGGCCGGTTTCGGCCGGCCGCCGGTCTCGGCCAACAGCAAGGCCAACTCGTCCTGCAGCATCAGGCTGACCCGCTCCAGATTGCGCTTGGCCAGCTCGCGGATGATCGCGGTCTTCGATGGAAAATATTGATAGACCGAGCTGATCGGCACTTCGGCCCGGCGCGCGACTTCGCGCATGGCAAGATTCTCCGAGCCCGCTTCGATGATCATCTCAAGGGCTATCTCGAGGATCGTCTCGACCCGGCTCTTGCTGCGTTCCTGCTGGGGTCGGCGCCGAACCTGGGCGTCGCTCATGACCATCGCTCCCTGCTGAATCGCGTCATCGGACTGCCGGAACCTACGACGGCGCGCCTCGAAACGCCACATAAAAAGTGATCAATGATCTTTTATCGAGATTCTCGATGCTCGCCGGATTTGGCTGATAGATCCGATTTTGGCTGAGAACAAGCGCGTATTGGATAGTTCTTCCGTCATAAATATGCCACTCCGGCAATTGACACATGATCGTTGATCACATATTGATCTGATCAATAGCCATGTTCGTGCGGAGTGACGATGTCGAACCCACGTCTCTGCCCAAGACCCACGGTAAGGCGTGAGACGTCGCCGTCCTGCCGGTCGTCCGATCGCGGCCATCCCCGCCCGACGGCCGACGAGATCCATGGCTGTATCGGCCGATGACTTGGGCCCCGAAGCGCGATCGGACGATCCTCATCCCCGCGATCGGGGCCCAGCTCATTTCGACCACCAGTATGTTCATCGTGCCGGTTCTGCTCGACGCCTTGCAGCGCGCCGGGCTGAGCGGTGCGGCGGCCGGCTCGCTGTTCAGTCTCGAGCTGGTCGTCTCGGCGCTGACGACCCTGCTCGTTCCGATCGTCTGTCCGCCGCATTCGTTTCGTCGCGGCGCGTTGCTGGGCGGTACGCTGGCGATCCTGGGCACGCTGCTGACGCTGGTGTCGCCGGCCTTCACCTTTCTGATCGCCGCCCGATTGATCGCGGGCTTTGGGGCCGGCCTCGCCGCGGCCGAAGCGACGATGGTGGTGGCGCGCGGGTTCGATCGCGAGCGTCTGATCGCGATCCTGACCGTCGTCTCGATCGTGAATGCCGCCTGCTGGCTGGCGATCCTGCCCTACGCGCTCGACGGGTTCGGTTATCGCGGCCCCTATGGCTGCCTGCTGTTGATCTGTCTGTTCGGCACGTTCCTGCTGACCCGGCTGCCGTCACCGACCCGGCAGGCGTCCGGCGGTCGCCGGGCGCGGCACGGTCGGTGGCAAGGGTGCTGGTCGCTCGTTGCCGCGGCGATCTTCCTGTCCCAACTCGGTCAGGGCGCGTTTTGGAGCCTGGAGGAGGACTTCGGCGCGGCAGCCGGCTTTGCCGACCACACGATCGGCCTGCTGCTGTCGCTGGCGACCCTGTTTCTGCTGGTCGGCGCGGTCGGCACCGCCTGGGCCGGCGCCCGGTTCGGCCGCTTCGCCCCGCTGCTCGCGCTGACTTTGCTCAATGCACTGTCGATCCTGGCCGTGGTGATGATCCCCGACCAGACCGTCTTCATCGCGGCCAATCTCGTGCAGTCCGTAACGAACCTTTCCTCGGTGATCTACCAGCTCGGCCTCGCCGCCAGTCTCGATCGGTCGGGCCGCCTGGTCTCGGTCGGGACCGGTCTGCTGACGCTCGGCAACGGCATCGGTCCCAGCCTTTCCACCAGCCTCGATACCGCCTTCGGCACCGGCGGCGTCGGCCTGCTTCTGCTTGTTCTGTACGGCCTTGCCCTGGCGCTCTACTGCCTGGTCGGCCTGCATTTTAAAAGCGGCGAAACGGCGAAAACGCCGGCGTCCGCGTCTGGGATCAACTGAGCCATAACAGGAGGCTTCAATGCGGGGCGCGCCCATCGACTTGATCTCGGGACCTGGGGCAAAGGGCCTTTCGGTGCGATCCAGACTGATCGCGACCACGGCCTTGACAGGCCTGATGCTGGCGGCACCCGCCCGCGCCGACGACCCCACGCCCGCGGCTCCGGCCGCACGCAGCGACCAGGTCGAGGCGATCGTGGTGACCGCGCAGAAGCGTGCGCAGAACGTTCAGGACATCCCGATCTCGGTGAGCGCGCTCGACGGAGAAACCTTGAAGGAGCTCGGCGTCAAGTCGAGCGAGGATATCGCCGAATTCATGTCGAACCTGCAGATCGCCCTGCCGTCGGGCAAGGGCAATCAGCCGCTCATCTCGATCCGCGGCGTCGGCCTCAGCGACTTCAACACCAACAACGCCGGTCCGAACGGCGTCTATGTCGACGAGGTCTATATGAGCTCGCCGACGTCCCAGACGTTCCAGACCTTCGATCTGGACCGGGTCGAGGTGCTGAAGGGACCGCAGGGCACGCTCTACGGCCGCAACACGACGGGCGGCGCCATCAACTACATCTCGGCCCAGCCGACCGATGAGCCGTTCGCCTCGGTGCATTCGAGCTACGGCTCGTTCAATACCTGGGAGACCGACGGGGTGATCAGCGGTCCGATCACGGATCAGGTCAAGGGCCGCCTGGCGTTCGATCATAATCAATCCGACGGCTTCATGGAGAATCTGCAGAACGGCAAGACCGAGAACGGCGCCAACGACTATGCCGCGCGCGGCATCATCGAGGCCAAGGTGACGAGCGATCTGACGCTCACGTGGAACCTGCACGGCGGTCTGTCCGATACCAGGCCGACGGAATATCGTCAGGTCGGCACCATGAGCTCGCCGCTGGTGCAATGTGCCGACAGCGCGATCCTGGCGGGGCAATGCAGCGACCTCTATGGCTACAAGGCGCCGTCGGGCTTCTATCAGGGCAACTACAATCGCGATTCCGACAACCGGGCGCAAAGCTACGGCACGTCGCTGCGCGCCGACTACGTGCTGGGCGGCGTCACCCTGACCTCGCTCACCGCATTCGAGGACACCAGCAACTATCATCCGGAGGATTCCGACGCGGAGCCGAAATCCCTGCTCGAAATCGACTATGGCGTGAAGTCGAAGGATTTCACCCAGGAGTTCCGGGTGTCGGGCGGCGGCGACACCTACCATTGGCTGGGCGGCGTCTATTACCTGAACGAGGATCTGAACCAGAACCAGACGAGCGATGCGCTGATCGATATCGACAGCGTCTATTTTCCGGGTATCGGCAACGGCAATGCGCTGATCGGCAGCGGCATCAGCACCCAGCGCACCGCCGCCTATGCAGCATACGGCCAGACCGATTTCCAGCTGCTCGACCGGCTGCAACTGACGCTCGGCGGCCGCTATACCTACGAGCACAAGGCGTTCGACACCATCGGCCTGCTCAGCACCGAGACCAACGGCGTGTTCCCGGCCCAGACGCCGCTCTATGACGCCAAGGAAAACCTCAGCAACGGCAAGGCGTCCTGGCGGGCGGCACTCGATTACCAGCTGACCGATCAGGTCATGACCTATGCCAGCGTCTCGACCGGGTTCAAGAGCGGCGGCTTCAACGGCGGCTTCCTCGATACCAACCCGGCGAACGATGCCCGCCAGCTGGAGCCGATCAAGCCGGAGACGGTGACCGCCTACGAGGTCGGGTTCAAATCCGACCTGTTCGACAAGCGTCTTCGCCTGAACGGCGCTGCGTTCTACTACGACTACAGCAATCTTCAGGTGTTCAATCTGATCCCGGCGCAAGCCGCCGGCGCCTTGCCGGTGCAGGTGCTCGACAACGCCCCGACCGCGACGATCCAGGGCGTCGAGCTGGAGGCTGAGACCAAGCCGTTCCGCAACTTCACCACTGAGCTCAATCTGGGCTTTCTCGACACCAGGATGGGTACTTTCATCTCGGGGCTCGGTACGTCGGATGTCGAGAATTTCACCGGCCATCGCCTGCCGCTCGCCCCGAGATTCAACGCCGAGGCTATCGCCGCCTACACGATCGACATGCCGAACGACGATCTGGTGAAGGCGCAGACGTCGCTGTCCTACCGCAGCAAGCAATATTTCGACGTGGACAACGACCCGCTCTTGACCCAGTCCGGCTATTGGCTGCTGAACGCGCGGCTCGCCTATATGACCGATGACGGCCGTTGGGAATTCGCGGCGTTCGGCAAGAACCTGACCGGAACCAAATACCTGAACTATGCCGTCAACCTGTCGAGCCCGTTCGGCCTGCTGGAAGAGGTCGTGGGCGCGCCCAGGAGCGGCGGGCTCGAAATGACGTATCGCTACTGAGGCGTGCGACAAGGCGGGCCGGTCGCCCACCGTTCTCGACAGGATCAGGACATGGACTTCAAGGACAAGGTCGTTCTCGTCGTCGGCGCTTCTTCCGGCATGGGCCGAGCCACTGCCCTGAAGCTCGCGGCAGCGGGGGCTGCCGTCGTCGCCACCGCAAGGCGGAAGGAAAAACTGGAGGCGCTGGCCGCCGAGATCTCGGGCCTCGGCGGCTCCTGTCTGGCGTTGGCGGCGGACGCGGAGGACGAGGCGGCGGCAGCCGGGGTGGTGGCCGCGACCGTGGCGCATCACGGACGGATCGATCTGGTGCTGCTCAATGCCGGCGGAGCGCCGGCCCTGGATATGCGCCGGATGAGCGCTGGCGAGGTGACGGCCTACATGCGGTCGAACTATGACGTGGTGGTGAACTATCTGTTCCCGGTGTTGCGCCAGATGGCCCGGCAGGGGGGCGGATTGGTGGCGCAGACCAATTCGCTCGCGGGCTTTCTGGGTATTCCGCTGCAGGGGCCCTATTCGGCGGCGAAGGGTGCCGCGCGGCTGTTGATCGATACCTGCCGGATCGAATTCGGCCCCTATGGCATCAAGTTCGTCTCGATCTATCCCGGCTTCGTCGCAACCGAGCATACCGCCAATGACGGCATGCCGGCCCCGTTCGAGATCTCCGAGGATCATGCCGTCGAGCATATTCTTTACGCCCTGCGGCGGGAACCGCCGGACTATCTGTTCCCGCCGGTCATGCGTTGGCTGATCCGGCTCGCCCGCGTTCTGCCCAAGTCAGTGACGAATTATTTGCTGGCCCGGGACCTGCCCCCGCTGCGGATGCTCGACGATCTACCCGGTCGATGAGGATCGATCGACGCCACGAAGGGACGGTCGAGCGCTTGACAGGGAACGGGCTCGTACCCAATAATGACTGACTAGTCAGTTTATAGGGTGGAACGTGCCCAAGATCACCGAAGCTCAGCGCGAGACACGCCGTCAGCAGATTTTGGACGCGGCGCTCACCTGCTTTTCGCGCGACGGTTTCCACAACACGACCACCGCCGACATCGTCCGCGCTTCCGGTGTCAGTCAGGGCACGCTCTATCTCTATTTCGCCACCAAGGACGACATCATCGTCGCGCTGGCGGACGACCGGCATCAGAACGAGGCCTTCCTCAGCAGCTTGGCGCAGCGCGAGCAGGATCCGGTCCGCGGGTTGCTGGCGCTGATCGAACTGCATGGCAAAGGCTTGAACGACATGGGCCGGCTCGATGCGCGCCGGGTCGGCGTGCAGGGCTGGGCCGAGGCACTGCGCAACCCGCGCATCCATGACAGCGTCGTAGATGGTCTGACCGGTGTGCACGAGGCGATCCGGCGCCTGATCGAGCGCGGCCGGCACACGGGCCAGATCCGCGCCGAGGTCGATGCCGACGCGCTGTCGCGAACCCTGATCGCGGTGTTTCAGGGCCTGGTGCTGCAGGTTGCCTGGGGCACGGAAGTCGACCTCGCCGCCTGCGGCACGGTCATTCGGGACATGATCGGCGCGCTGCTCACCCCGGAGGGGCGGGCCGCCGTTCAAAGGGAGGGAGTTGGCTCATGAGCTCGACCGAAACCATCGACGGACCACGGCCAGCGGCCGATGCACGCGCCGGCGACACGCCGATCGCCCGGCCGCGCCGCCGCTGGGGCGTGGCACTCAAGGCGCTGAGGCGCCTGCTCGCCGACAAGGAGGATACCGGCCAGGTGTTCGAGATCATGGCCGCCCTGAACGGCACGGCCACGATCCGGAACTATCGGCGCCTGCTGACCACGCAAACCGGCGGGCGGATCGCCTATGAACGGGTCGAACTGGCCGAGCGGCTGATGGACAATGCCTGGCTGGACAGTTTCGCGACCGGCACGGTCGGTGCCGCCTATCGCGAGTTCGTCCGCAGCGAAAAGCTCTCGGCCGACGGGCTGGTCGAGATCAGCCGCCATCGGATGTCGCTGCTCGAGCAGCGGCATCCTCATGCCTGGTTCGGCCGGCGCAACCGCGACGCCCACGATCTCTGGCACATCCTGTCGGGCTATCATCGCGATGGGCTGGGCGAGACCTGCCTGGTCGCCTTTTCCTATGCGCAGTTGCGCAGCCTCGGCTGGGCGCTGATCGCGGTCGGCGCCGGCCTGCGCTCGCGCCGCGGCTCGACGCAGCCCTATATCCGCGCGATCTGGCAGGGCTACCAGCGCGGCAAGGCCGCCAAATGGCTGCCGGGCGAGGATTACGAGCAGCTGATGGCGGAGCCGTTGGAGGCAGCGCGCCGACGGCTGAACATCACGCCGCCGACCGTCTATCTCTCGATCCCGCCCGCGGATCGTGACCGGGCGGTTCCCAAGGGTTGACGCGGACGGCGCCTAGCCGCCGCCTTCGAAGAAATCGGCATGCTCGGCGGCGATCTTGCCGATCGCCGCGAACGCGGTGCGCAGATGGGTGGTCATGATCCGGACCGCGCCCGCCGGATCGGCGGCGGCGACCCGGTCGATGATGGCGGCATGCTGCGCGAAGATCATCGCCAGCCAATCGCGATCCTCCAGCGAGAAATAGCGCACGCGGTCGAGCTGCGCCTTGGCATCGGCGATGACCTGCCAGACGAAGGGACGGCCGGCCATATGCATCAGGGTGCGATGCATCGCCTCGTCGAGCGCGAAGAACGCGGCATAATCCCCGGCCGCCACGGCCGCGCGCTGCCGCTCGAGATTGTCGCTGAGCGCCGTCAGCTCATGTGCCTGCGGCGAGCGCGCGGCATCGGCGATCGCGCGGCATTCCAGCGCTTCGCGGATGAACTGGCTGTCATGGACCGCCGCCACGTTGATGGGGGCGACGAAGGTGCCGACCTGGGGCACCACCCTCAAGAACCCATCCTCGCCCAGGCGCCAGAACACCTCGCGCACCGGCGTGCGGCTCAGCCCGTAGCTTTCGCCGACCTTGGTCTCGGACAAGGCGTCGCCCGGGCGCAACTCGCCGCGCACGATCTTGCCGTGCAGATCCTCATAGAGCCGCTGGACCCTGGCCCGAGGCCCCGTCTGCCGTTCCGAAGGAGCTGTCTTGGAAACAGGCATGCCGCTAGGCCCGGAAGAACGTCAGCAGCTCGGCCACGACCTCGTCCGGTCGCTCCTCTTGCAGGGTATGTCCGCAGTCGAGTGCCCGGCCCCGCACATCTGTCGCCTTCTCGCGCCAGGTTTCCAGCACGTCATAGAGCTTGCCGACCGTGCCCTGGCCGCCCCACAGCGCCAGCAGCGGCGCCGTGACCCGGGCGTCGGCGTCGGCGCAATCGTGCTCAAGGTCGATGCTGGCGGCGGCGCGGTAATCCTCGCAGATCGCGTGGCGGGTCCGCGGGTCGCTGTAGCAGCGCAGATATTCGGCGAAGGCCGCGGGCTCGGTGGCGCCGGCGACCTTGTTCTGGCCGTCGATATGCTTGCGCAGGAAGAATTCCGGATCGGCGCCGATCATATGCTCCGGCAGCGGCGCCGGCTGGATCAGGAAGAACCACCAGAAATAGCGCGTGGCGAATTCCTGGTTGGTGCGCGCATACATGGTCGCGGTCGGTGCGATGTCGAACAGTGCCAGCTTGGTGACCGCGTCCGGATGGTCGAGCGCCAGCCGATGGGCGACCCGGCCGCCGCGGTCATGGCCGACCAGGCCGAAGCGATGATGGCCCAGCGCCGCCATCAGGATGACCTGGTCCTGGGCCATGCTGCGCTTGGCATAGGCCAAATGATGCGGCCCGCCCTCGGGCTTGGCGCTGTCGCCATAGCCGCGCAGATCGGCCGCGACGATGGTGAAATGCTTGGCCAATGTCGGCGCCACCTTGCGCCAGGTGACATGGGTCTGCGGATGGCCGTGCAGCAGCAACAGCGGCGGCCCGTCGCCGCCGACCGCGGCGCGAATGGTCAGGCCGGGGCCGACCGTGACGTCGATCAGGCGGAAACCGGGCAGGAACGGCGCGTCACCCAATTCCGCAATCGTCGGTTCGCTCATCGATCCCTCCCGGCGTTGTTTGCTCGCATTGCCTCACTCAACCGGCGCGCGGGTCAAGCCGTTGCATGCAGCTACACAAGTATCTTGTATACGAGATACTTGTGGTGGATCATCGGCCCCGGAGGGTCGATGGACCGCATTGAAGACTGCATTTCGTTCCTGGTCAGCAAGGCGGCGCAGCAGGTGGCGCGGCGCACGCGCGAGAAACTGTCGGCCTGGGGCGTGACCCCGGCGCAATATGCCGTGCTGCGCGTGCTGTGGGACGAGGACGGTCAGGCCGGTGCCGCCGTCGGGGCCCGACTGGTGATCGACAGCGCCACCATCACCGGCGTGATCGACCGGCTGGAGGGCACCGGGCTGCTCGAACGGCGGGCGGACGGGGGCGATCGCCGCGTGCATCGCCTGTTTCTGACCGCCCAGGGCCGGGCGTTGCAGGCGCCGCTCGATGCCGAGATGGATCACTTGAATGCGGCGGTCGCAGCTGAACTGGCGGGCGCTGCGCCGGCGCTCTGGGATGGCTTGCGCCGCCTGGGCGACGTCCGGAAATAACGACGAAGGAAACCCTTATGTTCGATACCAAGATCGCGATCGTGGTGCGCGAGGATCTGGCGACCTGGCAAAAGCTGAACGTGACCGCGTTTCTGACCAGCGGCATCGTCGGTGCCACCCCGGGCCTGTTGGGCGAGGTCTATGAGGACGCGGCCGGCAATACCTATAATCCGCTGGCGATCCAGCCCATGATCGTGCTGAGCGCGGACGAAGCGGCGATCGAGACGATCTATCGCCGCGCCATGGAGCGTGGTGTCAAACTCTCGCTCTATATCCACGACATGTTCCAGACCGGCCATGATGCCGCCAATCGGGCGACGGTGAGGCAATATGCGCCCGACGCCATGACTGTGGTCGGCCTGGCGCTGCGCGAGGACAAGAAGCTCGTCGACAAGATCACCAAGGGCGCCAAGATGCACGGTTGAGGTTCAGGCTTTGCGCGGGACCAGCAAATCGCCCAGCAGCGCCACGACCACCGCCGCGGCGCCGCAGGCGAAGATCAGCGCGTAATTCTCACCAGAATGGCTGAACAGATAGGCATAGGCATAGCCGGCCAAGGCCTGGAACAGGGCAAAGCCCGTGGTGCCCCGGCTCCAGGCGGCACGCTGCTTGCCGTGGCTGTGCGGGATCAGCTCGTGGATCCGGCCCAGCACCAGCGGCACGACGCCCGGTGTGAAGCCGCCGATGACGACGGTGGCGATCCCGAGGGCGAGCGGATTGTCGGTCAGGGCCAGGATGACCAGGCAGGCCGCCTGCAAAATCAGGCTCAGCCGATAGGCGGCGCGGAAGCCGATGCGGTCGCCGACCGCGCCGCAGATGACCGGACCGATCGTGGCGCCGGCGCCGAACAGCACCCAATAGATCGCCCCGATGTCGGAGCCGCGGCCGAGACCGCGGGCGACATAATCGACCAGCAGCACCATGGTCGGCACCAGGCCCAGCGCGTTCAAGGCGTATTGGCCGTTCAGGATCTGCAGCGCGCGGCCGGCGCTGCCGCCGGCGATCTCGTCCGGCACGGCGGCCGGGGCCGGCGGATTGCCGGCGGGCCAGCCGAACCAGCTGGCCGCGGTCAGGACCAGCGACAGCACGCCCAGGCCTGTCCAGGTCTGCGGCAGCCCGACGCGCAGCAGCAGCGGCACCACCGTGCCCGAGGCCGCGATGCCCAGGCCCAGGCCCAGAAAGATCAGGCCGCTGACGAAGCCACGCCGGGCGGGCGGGATATGCGGCAGGATCGTGGTCGCGACCAGCACCATGATGGCACCGCCCGACAGGCCGGCGGCGAAGCGCCAGGCGAAGAACCAGGCGAGCGACAGCGGATAGGCACAGGCGAAGAAGGCGGCGGTGACGAGCAGCATCAGCAGGCGCAGCGCCAGCCGGTTGCCCAAACCCGCCGCCATCGGCCGGCCCAACAGCGCGCCGGCCAGATAGCCGAGGAAATTGGCGGCGCTCAGCGACACCACGTCGGCCGACGAGAACCAATGCGCCTGGATCAGCGGCGGGATCAGCGGCGCATAGGCGAACCGGGCGAGGCCGGCGGCGACGAAGCTGCCGCACAGGCCGGCAAGGGTGGCGATCCAGGCCGCGGCATCGAGCGCCGGTGCCGTCGGACGGTCTACGATCTTCATTGAAAGCGACATGATGTTCTGGCCTGCTGGATCGAGGGCTCGGCGCCCACCGCACTTAGGTCAGGCCAGTCTCCGCCCGAATCAATAACATCTATTCTGCATATATCTTATGACTGCGTTGCACGCGGGGTCAGCGCCCCGGCCAGGACAAGGTCGATCAGCCGGTCGACCCACTCCGCCTCCAGCGTCCGGCGCAGCAGCAGCTGGTGGTAGAGCGAGCCGAAGGTGACATCGATCGCGATCTCGATATCGAAATCCGGCCGGATCAGGCCGTCGTCGATGGCGTGACGAATCTGAGCGCGCAAAATTTTTCGCGCGGGCTCGATATAGTCCCCGGTAAAGCTGCGGAGCGTGTCCGGATCCTGCTGTCCCTCGGCCAGCATCGCGGCGATGAGTTTGCCGGGGCGGCCCTTCAGCGCCTGAGCGACCAGCCTGAGGCGGGTGCGGATATTCTCGATCGGCGCCGGACCGGGCGTGAAGTTCAACTGCTCGGTCAGGGCGCCCAGCGCGCTTTCCATGGCGAGCGCACCTTTGCTCGACCACCAGCGATAGATCGTGCTGCGCGACACGCCGGCCTTGGCCGCGACCCGCTCGAAGGTGAAGCGGGCGAAGCCCTCCTCATGCAGCAGATCATACGCGGCCCGCAGGATCGCCTTATGGCTTTCTTCGCTTCGCGGCCGACCGGCTGCGCCCATGATCTCCTCCCGGGATAGGCTGTTCGCGTGAGCTTAGGCCCACTCTGCGGGAACAGTCATTACGACACAACATGTCTCGTATTCGATTCGCCCGCTGGCGTACCGAGGAGGATACGATACATCTTGTATCGTAATTTGGATCTCGGAGGCGGCGATGAGCGACGTGACCAACAGCAGCGATGTGATCGGTTCGACGGCAGTCGGTGGCAGGCGGTTCGGTTTGAAGCGCGCGGCGCTCGTGGTGGGTGCCGTCGCGGGCCTGGCGGTCGCGGCGCAGTACGGCGTCGACTATTGGCGCTCCGGCCGCTTCCTGGTCGAGACCGACGACGCCTATGTCGATGCCGACAGCTCGACCATCGCACCCCGGGTCTCGGGCTATATCGACAAGATCCTGGTCGAGGATAATCAGCGGGTGAAGGCCGGCGCGGTGCTGGCCACGATCGACGACCGCGACCTCAAGACCGCCCTGGCCGAGGCGGTCGCCGCGCGCAAGACCGCGGAAGCGCAGATCGGCAACATCGATGCCCAGCTGCGTCATCAGCAGTCGCTGATCGACGAGGCCCAGGCGCACGAGACTTCGGCCAAGGCGGCGCTCACCTATGCCAACCAGGAACGCGCCCGTTTCGGCGAACTCGCCCGTACCGGCGCCGGCACCCTGCAGATGGCGCAGCAGACGACATCGCTCGCCCAGCAGCGCGAGGCCGATACCACCAATGCCGCGGCGACGCTCGCGGCTGCCCGCAACCAGATCGACGTGCTGCAGTCCGACCGGGTCATCGCCGACGCCAAGGTCCAAGAGGCGCTCGCGGTCGAGCACCAGGCCGAGCTCAATCTCAGCTATGCCACCATCACGGCCCCGGTCGACGGTCAGGTCGGCGCTCGTTCGGTCCGCTTGGGCAAATATGTCCAGGCCGGGACCCAGCTGATGGCGATCGTGCCGACGAGCCAAGCCTATATCGTCGCCAACTATAAAGAGACCCAGCTGACCCATGTCGCGGCCGGCCAGCCGGTCGAGATCACGATCGACACCTATTCGGGCGAGACGCTGCACGGCCATGTCGACAGCCTGTCGCCGGCGAGCGGGCTGCAGTTCGCCCTGCTGCCGGCCGACAATGCCACCGGCAACTTCACCAAGATCGTTCAGCGCATCCCGGTCAAGATCACCATCGATCCCGGCCAGTCGCTGGCAGGCGTGCTGCGCCCGGGCATGTCGGTCGAGCCCTCCATCAATACCAAACCTGCCCGTTAGGCCCGATCGGGAAGGATCCCATCATGAGCGCCGCCGGTACCGAAGCTCCCGTCCCGTTGAAGACCTGGCTCGCCGTCATCGGCGCCATGATCGGCGCCTTCATCGCGGTCCTGAACATCCAGATCACCAACGCCTCGCTGCCCGACATCCAGGGGGCGATCGGCGCCGGCATCGACGATGGCGGCTGGATCTCGACCTCGTATCTGGTGGCCGAGATCGTCGTGATCCCGTTGACCGGCTTCCTGGTGCCGGTGTTCTCGCTCCGGCGCTATCTCCTGGTGAATGCGGCGCTGTTCCTGGTCATGTCGGTTGCCTGCGCCTTTGCCGGCAACCTCGAACAGATGATCGCGCTCAGGGCACTGCAGGGCTTCTTCGGCGGCGTGCTGATCCCGCTCGCCTTCACCATCACGCTCACCATGCTGCCGCGCTCGAAACAGCCGATCGGATTGGCACTGTTCGCGATCTCGGCGACCTTCGCGCCGGCGATCGGTCCGACCATCGGCGGCTATCTGACCCAGACCTACAACTGGCGCTACATTTTCTACGTCAACCTGGTGCCGGGTGCGATCATGCTGGGTTTCCTGTGGCCGACCCTGCCGGTCGGACAGATGAAGCTGTCGCTGCTCAAGCACGGCGACTGGACCGGCATCGCCACCCTCGCCATCGGGCTCGCCAGCCTGCAGACCGTGCTGGAAGAGGGCAACAAGGACGATTGGTTCGGCTCGGACCTGATCGTGCGCCTGACCATCGTCTCGGTCGTCTCCTTCGCCCTGTTCTTCTGGATCGAGCTCACCAAGCCGCAGCCGCTTCTGAACCTGCGCCTGCTCATGCGCCGGAATTTCGGCCTGGGCTCCATCTCGAACCTCATCCTCGGCATGGCGCTCTACGGCTCGGTTTTCCTGCTGCCGAACTATCTCTCCCAGACTCAGGGCTATAATTCCGAGCAGGTCGGCGAAGTGCTGGCCTGGACCGGCTTCCCGCAGCTCGCCATCATCCCGTTCGTGCCCTGGCTGATGAAGCAGATCGACGCCCGGCTGCTGGTCGCCTTGGGCTTCGCGCTGTTCGCAGCGAGTTGCTTCCTCAACATCCATATCTCGCAGGATTACGCCGCCGACCAGCTGCTCTGGCCCAATGTCGTACGCGCCATCGGCCAGTCCCTGGTCATGACGCCGCTCTCGGCCCTCGCCACCGGCGGCATCGAGCGCGAGAATGCCGGGTCCGCCTCGGCCATGTTCAACATGATGCGCAACCTCGGCGGCTCGATCGGCATCGCCATGCTGCAGACGCTGCTGACCAAGCGCGAGCAGTTCCATTCGACGGTGGTGACCGCCCGGGTCTCGCTGTTCGGCGAGGCGACCCAGGATCGTATCGCCCAACTGCAGCAGTATTTCCTATCGACCGGGATCAGCGACCCCGACACGGCCTGGCACGAGGCGGTCGTCGCCATCGGCAGGGCGGTCAAGGCCCAGGCCACGATCATGGCCTTCAGCGACGCGTTTTATCTGATGGGGATCGCCATCGTGCTCGCCTTGGCCGCGGCGGCGCTGATGAAGAAAACCGCCGGTAGCGGTGCCGGCGCGCATTAGACGCGGGAGATCTGCGGAAATGGCGGAGCGGGCGCGCCGGTAGCCGTGCGTTGATAGCGGCGTGTTTTCTTCTTACCCGAGGAGACTTCCCATGCCGCTCGTGCGTATCGACCTTCCCGCCGGCAAGTCGGCCGAGTATCGCGCCGCCGTCGGCGACGCGATCTATGTCGCCATGCTGGAAACCATCAACGTACCGGCGAACGATCGCTTCCAGATTTTCGCCGAACATGTGGCCGGCGATGATCTGGTGATCGATCCGACCTATCTCGGCATCAGCCGGTCCAAGGATGCGATCATCATCCAGGTTACCCTCAACGAAGGCCGCACGGTCGAGATGAAAAAGGCCTTCTACAAGGCCGTGGCCGACGGTCTGCACAAGCGCATCGGCCTGCGCCGCGAAGACGTCTTCATCGGCCTGGTCGAGGTGAAGAAGGAAAACTGGTCCTTCGGCAACGGCGAGGCCCAATACGCCTAAATACGCCCAAGTCGGCCCGGCTTAGTTCGGCTCGTCGCAGCCGGGACATTCCTGGTATCGTCGCCGCCGGAACTGTCGGGACGGGAACGGGGCATGGGCAAATATCTGGTGACCGGCGGCTGCGGCTTCATCGGCTCGCATCTGGCGGAAAGCCTGGAGCGCGACGGTCATCGCGTCCGCGTGCTCGACGATCTCTCGACCGGCAAGCGCGAGAATCTGTCGGCCTCGGTCGAGCTGCTGATCGGCGACGTCGCCGATGCGGCCCTGGTGCGTCAGGCGATGGATGGGGTCGACGGCTGCTTCCATCTGGCCGCGATCGCCTCGGTCGAGCGCGGCAATCTCGATTGGCTCGGCACCCACCGGGCCAACCTGACCGGCGCCATCGCCGTATTCGACGCGGCGCGGCGGCCGAACGCGACGGGTATTCCGGTCGTCTATGCCTCGTCGGCGGCGGTGTTCGGCGACGAGCCTACCATGCCCTTGACCGAGGGCTCGCCGGTCCGGCCGCTGTCGGCCTATGGCGCCGACAAGCTCGGTTGCGAACTGCATGCCCGCGTCGCCGGCGTCGTTCATGGCGTACCGACCGCCGGCATGCGCTTCTTCAATGTCTATGGCCCCCGCCAGGATCCGAAATCGCCCTATTCCGGCGTGATCTCGATCTTCTGCGACCGGCTCGGCGCCCATCGGCCGGTCACCATCTTCGGCGACGGGCTGCAGACGCGCGATTTTGTCTATGTCGCCGACGTCGTCGCCAGCCTGCGTGCCGCGATCGCCAGCCTCACCACCGTCAAGACCGCGGTCTATAACGTCTGTACCGGCCGCTCGACCTCAATCGTCGATCTGGCCCATACCATCGCCGGCCTGTGCGGCATCGCGGCCGACATCAGCTTCGCGCCCCCGCGCGCCGGCGAAATCCGCGTCTCGCTCGGCTCGCCGGCCAAGCTCAAAGCCGAACTCGGCATCGATTGTCACACCGCCATTGCCGACGGGCTGCGCGTGACGCTCGACAGTCTGAAGGCTTAGCGCAGCGGGATCGGCTCCGACGGCATCAGCCTGAGGAAGCTCGCAACGCTGGCCAACCCGGCGAAGCCCGCGCCCAGCGCCAGGGCGAGGGCGGCACCGCCGGTGCTCGACAGGCCAAAACAGAGGGCGACCAGCGCGGCGCCGGAGCTTTGTCCCAGCAATCGTGCGGTCGCGACGATGCCGCTGGCGCCGCCGCTGCGGCCCGGCGGCGCGCTCGCCATCAGCGCTTTCAGGTTGGGCGACTGGAAGAAACCGAAGCCGAAGCCGCAGATCGCCATGCGCCAGCCGATGTCGAACACGGTCGGGTCGGGCGGCAACAGCGCCAGCAGCGCCATGCCCAGGCACAGCACCGCCAGGCCGAAACCGCCCAGGATCGCCGGCGAATAGCGGTCCGACAGCCGGCCGGCGATCGGCACGACGACGGCCACCACCACCGGCCAGGGCGTCATCAGAAAGCCGGTCTCGACCTGGGATCGGCCCAAGGCACCCTCGAAATAGAATGGCAGCGAGACGAAGGCCAGGCCCTGGGCGGCGAACGAGCAGACCGCGGTCACCGCCGACAGCGCGAACACCGGCCGGCGGAACAGGTCGACCGGCAGCATCGGCGCCGGATGGGCCGCCTGCCGGCGCAGCAGGAACAGGCCGAACAGGCCGGCGCCCAGGAATTCGGCCACGATCAGCGCCGGCTGGGCCTGATGGCCGGCCTCGCCGATCGCCACGATCAACAGGCCGAAGGTGCCGGCGTTCAAGAGCGCGCTCACCATGTCGAAGCGATAGGTCGCGCGGTCGGAATGGGGCAACGCCGGGATGGCGATGGCCAGGCCGATCAGGCCCAGCGGCACGTTGACGGCGAACAGCCATTGCCAGGTGGCGACCGACAGGATCGCCGACGCGACCGTCGGCCCGATCGCGAAGGATATGGCCACGACCAGCGCATTGAAGCCCACGCCGCGGCCGAGCCGGCTCGACGGATAGATGAAGCGGATGAGGGCGGTATTGACGCTCATGATGCCACTGGCGCCGAAGCCCTGGAACACGCGGGCGACGGCGAGCGTCGGCAGCGACCAGGACGCGGCGCAGACCAACGACGCGACGGTGAACAGCGCGAGGCCCGCAATATAGATCCGCCGATAGCCCAGGATGTCGCCCAGCGACGCCAACGGCAGCAGCGAGACCATCAGCGCCAGCTGATAGGCGTTCACGACCCAGATCGAATCGGCCGGGCTCGCCTGCAGATCGGCCGCGATCGTGGGCAGCGCGGTATTGGCGATGGCGGTGTCGAGCGTCGCCATGCCGACGGCGATGACCAGGGTCGTGACGGCCCAGCCGCGCCGGCCGGGCGGCAGTCCGTCCGTGATCACCGAGGCCGCGGCCGGCGTCTCTTCCAGTTCGTCCATCGATCGCGCCCGTATGATTGCAACTGCATTGACCCATGGGCCGATGCCGATGACGAGATCGAAAAACGCAACGCTGGGTGAGGGTTAAAGAGGTGCTGCCGTCAGGCGGCGTGGATCGCCTGCCAGACCTTCTCCGGCGTCGCGGGCATGTCGAAATGTTTGACGCCGTAGGGCGCGAGCGCGTCGACCAGCGCGTTCATCACCGCCGGCAGCGCCCCGGCGCAGCCGGCCTCGCCGCAGCCCTTGACGCCCAGCGGATTGGTCGTGGCCGGCACCGGGTGGCTCGCGAACCGGAACGGTGGGGCATGGATCGCGCGCGGCATGGCGTAGTCCATGAACGACCCGGTCAAGAGCTGGCCCTGTTCGTCATAGACCGTATGTTCCAACAGCGCCTGGCCGATGCCCTGCAGCACGCCGCCATGCAGCTGACCCTCGACCAGCAGCGGATTGATGACCGTGCCGAAGTCATTGACCATGGCATAGGCCGCGACCTCGACCACGCCGGTCTCCGGGTCGATCTCGACCTCGGCGATATGGCAGCCGTTCGGAAAGGCCGATGGCGGATTGTTCGAGATGTGGGAGACGTCGAGCGTGTCGGGCAGATCGGCGGGCGCCTTGCCGGCAGCGGTCAGGGTGCGGACCTGGCGCGCCAGCTCGATCACGCCGATGCGCCGGTCGGTGCCGACGATGCCGAATTGGCCGTCGGTGAATTCGATATCGACCGTCGCCGCCTCCAGCACGACGGCGGCGGCCTCGCGGCCCTTTTCGATGACCAGTTCCGCCGCCTCGACCAGCGCCGTGCCGCTGGCGATGGTCGAGCGCGAGCCGCCGGTGCCGCCGCCGGCGACCAGCTGGTCGCTGTCGCCCTGCAGCAGCCGGATCGCCTCGAACGGCAGGCCCAGGTGATCGACCAGGATCTGGGCAAAGGTCGCCGCATGGCCTTGGCCATAATCGAGCGTACCGGTGACCATGGTGACGGTGCCGTCTTCCTCGAAGCGCAACCCGCCCATTTCCTTGGACGGCGGGGCGTTCACCTCCAGATAGCTGCCGATGCCGCGGCCGCGCAACTTGCCGCGGGCAGCGCTGGCGGCCTTGCGGGCGTCATAACCGTCCCAGTCGGCGAGGCCCAGCGCCTGGTCCATCAGCGCACCGAACTCGCCCGAATCATACGCCATGCCCGACGGCGCCTGGTAGGGCATGGCGTCGGGGGCGATATGGTTGCGGCGGCGCAGCTCGACCCGGTCGACGCCGATCTCGGCCGCGGCGGTGTCGATCAGCCGCTCCATATAATAGTTGCCCTCGGGCCGGCCGGCGCCGCGATAGGGGCCGACCACCGAGGTGTTGGTGTAGACCATCTTGGTCGAGACTTCGAGCAGCGGCGTCCGGTAGACGCCCAGCACATTCTTGACCGCATTCATGGTGATCGGCATCGGCAGGCCCGGATAGGCGCCGGTATTGCCGATGCCGTCGAGCCGCACGGCCAGGAACCGTCCCTCGGCATCGAGCGCCAGTTCCGCCGTCATCTCATGGCCGCGGCCGTGATTGTCGGACAGGAAGCTTTCCGAGCGCGCGTCGGTCCATTTGACCGGGCGATCCAGCGCGCGGGCGGCGTGCAGCAGGCAGACATATTCCGGATAGACGCCGGCCTTCATGCCGAACGAGCCGCCGACCTGGCCCGTCAGGACCTGGACCCGGTTCGGCTCGACGTTCAACACGTCGGCCGCCAGCGCATTGCGCAGGCCGAATACGCCCTGACATCCCACATGCAGGATCCAGCGACCATCGCGGAATTGCCCGACCGCCGAGCGCGGCTCCATGGCGTTGACGATGATGCGGTTGTTGGTGAGGTCGAGCCGGGTGACATGGGCCGCGGCGGCGAAGGCGGCCGCGACCGCCTCGGCATCGCCATAGTGGAAATCGAGCGCGAGATTGCCTGGCACGTCGGCATGGAGCTGCGGGGCGTCCGGCGCCAGGGCAGCGCGCGCCTCGGTCACCGCCGGCAGCGGCTCGATCTCGACCATGACCAGCTCGGCAGCGTCCCGCGCCTGCAGCGCGGTTTCGGCGACGACAAAGGCGACGGCCTCGCCGGCGAAGCGGATGCGTTCGGTCGGCAGCGCCGGTCGGCGCGGTGCCCGCATCGGTTCGCCGTGGCGGTCCGGCAGGCTGACCGGGCATTTGAGGCCGCCATAGCCGGCGGCGGCCAGGTCGGCGCCGCTATAGACCGCCAGCACACCGGGCATGGCCAGCGCCTCGGCCGCATCGATGCCCTTCAGCATGCCATGGGCATGGGGGCTGCGGACCATGACGGCAAAGGCCTGGCCGTCCAGGTTGACATCGTCGGTATAGCGGCCCTGGCCGCGTAGCAGCTTGGGGTCTTCCGTGCGTCGGACCGGCTCGCCGATGCCGAAGCCGGGGATCCTGGGATCGCTGTCGGGGGCCATGGACCTGCCTTCAGTGGTTCGCGGGCGCGCCGGGCTGGCGCAGGGGATGGGCGCGGGCAAAAGCGTCGAGCGCCAGGCAATTCTCCACGATGCGGCTGACCGTGGGCAGATCGCTGAAATCGACCTTGAAGCCGCGGGCGCCGGCGGCCTGGCTGATCAGACACAGGTCGGCAAATGTGGGTTGATCGCCGTGGCAGAAGCGGCCGGTCGCATCGTCGGACGCCAGCTTCACTTCACCGGCGACCAGGCCCTCGCGGAACCAATGCCGGATCCAGGCGGTGCGCGCGGCCTCGTCCTGGCCCATTGCGTCCGCCAGATAGCGCCGCACGCGCGGCACGATCAGCGGGTGATGATCGGCGGCCCAGACGAGCGACAGCGCTCTGACGCGCGCCCGGCCGCGGGCATCGCCCGGCAGCAATGCCGGGGCCGGATAGGCCTCTTCCAGATATTCCAGGATCGCCAGGGATTGGGTCAGCGGCGGGCCGCCGTCGATCACGACCGAGGGCACGGCCGCCTGCGGATTGAGCGCCAGATAATCCGGCGTGTGCTGCACGCCGGCGTCGATGTCGATCATCTCCTCCTCGAAACCCAGGCCCTTCAGGTTGAGGGCGATCCGGACCCGGAACGAGGCGGCGGAGCGCCAGAAACCATACATCTTGATCATCGGCCGCATCCCTTGGGCCGCGTGTCGCGAATGTGCTCCGGCCCGGCCTCTAGGCTGCAGCGTTTCGACGGTCGCGTCGAGAGGCGAACTCCCGCGACAAAATCGCCGTCGGAGTTTTATTGAAAGGGTCGGCTGGGCAGCCAGCGGCGGCCGGCGCGGGATCCGCTGACTTAGCCGATATGGGCTGTGAGCTTGACGCCAAGCGCACGTGCGACACCCAGAAGCGTGGTCAGGCGCGGATCGCCATCTTCACTCAGCGATTTGTAGAGCGCTTCGCGCGTGATACCCGCCTCGCGCGCTATCTGCGTCATGCCGCGGGCCCGCGCGATGACGCCCAGCGCATCGGCGATATACGAGGCGTTGCCGCTCGAGAACGCATCGTCCAGCAGCTCCTGTTGCGCTTCCAAAGAGGTCATATGGTGCGCCGGATCGAAGGGCTTGGTTTCCATGCTATCTCTCCAATTCCATCGCCATGGCCTTCGCCCTCGTGATATCGCGCGCCTGGGTCCGCTTATCGCCGCCGCACAGCAAGATGATCAACAGGGCGCCACGCTGCACGAAATACACCCGGTAACCAGGGCCACAGTCGATGCGAAGTTCCGACACGCCTTTGCCCACCGGCTCCACGTCGCCGAACAGCCCGTTCCTCAGGCGCATGATCCGCTGTGCGATTCGTGCGGCGGCCCTGTCATCGGCCAAGCCGTCGAGCCACCGTTCGAATATTTCGGTCTGACGCACTTCGATCATTTGTAATTTATACATTACGCCTATAGGCGCGCAAAACCAATTCCAATGTCACCTATGCTAGCGATCAGGGCTTCGGAGTTTTCTGGAGGAATCTGGCCTCGCCACCTACTTGTAGATCGAGCTCTGGTCGGCGGCGACCGGGGTCGCCGCCGGCTGCTGGGCGCCGGTCTGGGTGGGTTGGGGCGGCTGGGCGTTCTGGGCCGTGAGCTGGTCTAGCGGCACCGGGTTGAGCCCGAGGGCGGTCCGGGTCGGGGCGTCGATCTGGCCGCTCGGCGCAAGGTTGTTCGCGCGTTGAAAGTTGCTGAGCGCCCGGCTCGTTGCCGGACCCCAGCGGCCGTCGATATTGTTGCGCACGTAGAAACCCTGATCATGCAGGCGCTGCTGCGCATGCAGCACCAGATCGACCTGTGCCGCCTGTTGCGCGCCCGGATCGGTCGCGGTCCGCCAGACCCCGTCCGGATCCAGGCAGGCGACGCCCTCGACCTGTTGCTGCTGCCCATCGATCGTGGCCGAGGTGCTGACGGCCTGGCAGGTGCGCCTCGCCGCCACCTGGGCCGCCGGCCGTTGGCGCGGCTGGTTGCAGCCCTCGGCTTGGCGGCCGACATAGCCACCGGCGAGCGCGCCGCCGACGACGCCCAAGCCCGTCATCAGGCCCTTGCCGGCCCCGCCGCCGAACTGGCTGCCGAGCAGCCCGCCGCCGACCGCACCCGCGACGCTGCCGACGACATTGCCGGTCGACCCGCTGAGTGGCCCGCCGCAATCCTGGGCGGACGCCCGATCCGTCTGGATGAAAGCCAGTCCCAGCAGCAACGCTGTAACGGCAAGACGGCCACGTCCATTGCATGGCCAGGGATTGAGTTTCATGTGCGCCTCCGCCGATCGATCGATGCCCCACAAACACCTGAGCGTGGAAAAATGCACCGTGTCCTTCTCGTGTTTTAGCTCTTAAGCCGACGGCCAGGCCTTCAGCGTCATGTCGACGACGGCATAGAGTGCCGCACGGCTGGCACCGGACGAGGCCTGGATCGCCATGCCATGGGCGACGGTCATGATATAGCGGGCGAGATCGGCGGGCGAGCTGTCGGCGGGCAGGTCGCCCGCGGCCCGCGCTTCCTCCAGCCGGCGGCCGAGCGCGATTTCGCCGGCGACGCGGCGGCCGGCCAACTCCTGCTTGATCGGTTCGGCCTCGTCGGAGCAGGCGAGGGCGCCGTTGACGCCCATGCAGCCGGGCGGGTGGACCTGGTCGGTCTGGGCGTCGGCGAAGCCGTGCAGCAGCACGTCCACGACCTTGCGTGCCGTCGGTTCCGTGAGGGCGGAGCGGGTGAAAGCCATGCAGGTGTCGTCGTAGCGGTCGAGCGCCTTGCGGAACAGCTCTTCCTTATTGCCGAAGGCGGCATAGAGGCTCGGGCGCGTGATGCCCATCGCGTCGGTCAGATCGGAGAGCGACGTGCCTTCGTAGCCCTTGCGCCAGAACAGCTCCAGCGCCTGGTCCAAGGCCTCGTCGATCTCGAATTCCCGCGGGCGTCCCATCGCCGCTTACCTCCCTCACGTTTTCTACCGATCGATATGTAATGTGCTTGACAGCGCGCGTCCAGTCGGTTCACCAATATATTACCGATCGGTACTCAATCGATCGTGCCCGCCCCCAATGTGAACCGTAGCAAGCGCCTCAGCGCATCCGGCACCGGGTGGAAATTTTTATACCGATCGATAGCGAACGCGGGTTGACGACGACCTGTCGCACCCCCACCTAGCCGAACTATACCGATCGGTAGCTTATTTTCTGTGCCTCGAACCTCCCGTCCCATGCCCCCTCGATCGAGGGGGCGTTCCAGGAATCCGCCGCCATGCGTCTCCGTCCCGCCGCCCAAGCCTCCGCCCTTCTGCTCAGTGCCGCGCTGCTCGCGGGCTGCGGCAAGGAAGCCCAGTCGCAACCCGCCGCCGCCGCACCGCCGACCCAGGTCCAGGTGACCGGCGTGGTGATCCGGGATCTGAGGCAATGGGACGATGTCACCGGCCATCTGGAGGCGATCGACCAGGTCGGCGTCCGGCCGCGGGTCGGCGGTTTCATCGACGAGGTCCGCTTCAAGGAAGGCGCCAAGGTCAAGAAGGGCGATGTGTTGTTTCAGATCGACCCCCGGCCGTTCCAGGCCGAGGTCGACCGGTTGGCGGCCGAGGTCGACCGGGCCAAGGCCAAAGCGGTGCTGGCGCTTGCCGACGGCGAACGCGGCCAGCGCCTGATCGCCCAGAACGCCGTCGCCCGCAGTGAGTTCGAACGGCTGCAGGCGGAAGCGGCCTCCGCCAAGGCGGACGTCGCGGCGTCCCAGGCGGCGCTGCGCACGGCCCAGCTCAATCTGGAATTCACCCGCGTGATCTCGCCGATCGACGGCCGGGTGTCGAAGGCGATCATCACCCGCGGCAATCTGGTGACCACGGCGGATCTGCTGACGACGGTCGTGTCCGACGGCAAGGTCTATGCCTCGTTCAATACCGACGAGCAGACCTACCTGAAATATGCGAGCGCCCAGCGCGGTCAGCCGGCGCCGGTCGAACTCGGCCTGATGACCGAGGATGGCTTCCCGCACCAGGGCACCTTGCAGTTCCTCGATAACGCACTCGATCCGAGGAGCGGCACGATCAACGGCCGCGCCGTGTTCGAGGATCCGGACGGCACGCTGACCCCGGGCCTGTTCGCCCGCATCCGCTTGCTGAGCACCGCCACGGAAAAGGTGGCGCTGGCGCCGGAGCGGGCGCTCGGCACCGACCTCGGCAAGCGCTTCGTGCTCGTCGTCGATGCCAAGAACGCGGTCGAGTATCGCTCGGTCGACCTCGGTCCCGCGGTCGGCGACATGCGCGTCATCCGCAACGGCCTGGCCCAGGGCGACCGGGTCGTGGTCAGCGGCCTGCAGAAGGTGAAGTCGGGCGACACGGTCGACCCGGTCACGGTCCAGCCGCCCCAGGTGGCCGAGCTGTTCCAGCCCGCGGCCGCCAATTAATCCAGCGCGCAGCGCCGAACCAATCAAAGCGTTTCGCTGAAAGCATTATCCATGAACTTCTCGAAATTCTTCGTGGACAGGCCGCGCTTTGCCGCCGTGCTGTCGCTCATCATCTTCATCGGCGGCATGGTGGCCCTGCCCCAGCTGCCGATCGGCGAATATCCCGAGGTCGTGCCGCCGACCGTGATCGTGCGGACCAACTATGCCGGCGCCGATCCGGCCGTGATCGCCGAAACCGTGGCCTCGCCGCTGGAACAGGCGATCAACGGCGTCGAGGGCATGCTGTATCAGTCGTCCCAGGCGACCAGCGACGGCGCCATGACGCTGACCATCACCTTCGCGCTCGGCACCGACGGCGACAAGGCCCAGGTGCTGGTGCAGAACCGCGTGTCCCAGGTGCTGGCGCGGCTGCCGCCCGAGGTGCAGCGCGTCGGCGTGACCACGACCAAGGCCTCGCCCAGCCTGATCATGGTCGTGCACCTGACCTCGCCCAACGACCGCTACGACATGACCTATCTGGCGAGCTATGCCCAGCTCCATGTCAAGGACCCGCTGGCGCGCGCCTATGGCGTCGGCGACGTGCAGATGTTCGGCACCGGGCCCTATTCGATGCGCGTCTGGCTCGACCCCGAAAAACTCGCGGCCCGCAGCATGACCGCGGGCGACGTGGTCGCGGCCTTGCGCGAACAGAATGTCCAGGTCGCGGCCGGCCAGGTCGGCGCGCCCCCGACCGACGGCATGGCCTCGTTCCAGCTGTCGATCAACACCCAAGGCCGCCTCACCACCGAGGACCAGTTCGGCGACATCGTCGTCCGGGCCGGCGCGCAGGGGGAAATCACCCATCTGCGCGATGTCGCCCGGGTCGAGCTCGGCTCGGACAGCTATGCGCTGCGCTCCCTGCTCGACAACAAGTCGGCGATCGCGCTGCCGATCTTCCAGCGTCCCGGGTCGAACGCCCTGCAGATGGCGGCCGGCGTGCGCGAGGTTATGGAGAAGCTGAAGAAGGACTTCCCCGAGGGCGTCGAGTATCACATCGCCTACGACACGACCGGCTTCGTCACCGAATCGATCAATGCCGTCGTACATACCCTGTTCGAGGCGATCATCCTGGTCGTGCTCGTGGTCGTGCTGTTCCTGCAGGGTTGGCGCGCCTCGATCATCCCACTGATCGCCGTGCCGGTCTCCCTGGTCGGCACCTTCGCCATCATGCTGCTGATGGGTTTCGGCCTGAACGCGCTGACGCTCTTCGGTCTGGTGCTGGCGATCGGCATCGTCGTCGATGACGCGATCGTGGTGGTCGAGAATGTCGAGCGCAATATCGCGCTGGGATTGGAACCCGCCGCGGCCGCCCGCAAGGCCATGACCGAGGTGACGGGCCCGATCGTCTCGACGGCGCTCGTGCTCTGTGCCGTGTTCATCCCGACCGCCTTCATCACCGGGCTGACCGGCCTGTTCTATCGCCAGTTCGCGCTCACCATTGCGATCTCGACGGTGATCTCGGCCTTCAACTCGCTGACCCTGTCGCCGGCGCTGGCCGCCGTGCTGCTGAAGTCGCATGCGGCACCCAAGGACCGGTTCGAGCGGCTGATGGACGCGAGCCTCGGCTGGCTGTTCCGCCCGTTCAACCGGGTATTCGCCGCCGCCTCGACCGGCTATGTCGGCAATGTCTCGCGGCTGTTGGGCCGCTCCAGCGTCGCCCTTATCATTTATGCCGGCCTGTTGGGCCTGACCGCGCTCAGCTTCGCCAAGACGCCGACCGGTTTCGTGCCGCAGCAGGACAAGCTCTATCTGGTCGCCGCCGTGCAATTGCCGGATGCGGCCACCATCGACCGGACCGAGGCGGTGATCCGCCAGATGGGCGAGATCGCGCTCCATACGCCCGGCATCGCCCATGCGGTCTCGTTCCCCGGCCTGTCGATCAACGGCTTCGTCAACAGCCCGAACTCCGGCATCGTGTTTCCGGTCCTGGACGGCTTCGACCGACGCCGCGATCCGTCGCTCTCGGCGGCGGCACTCGCCAAGAAGCTCACCCAGGAATTCTCGGTCATCACCGATGCCCAGGTGCTGGTGTTCCCGCCGCCTGCGGTCCAGGGCCTGGGCACGATCGGCGGCTTCCGCATGCAGATCGAGGATCATGCCGGCCTCGGCCCCGACGCCCTCTACAAGGCGACCCAGGCCGTGATCGCCAAGGCCCGGACCAGCCCGGCGCTGGCCGGCATCTATTCGACCTACCAGATCGGCGTGCCCAAGATCCATGCCGACATCAACCGCGAAAAGGCCCGCGCCCAAGGCGTGTCGCTGACCGACCTGTTCGAGACCATGCAGGTCTATCTGGGCTCGCTCTACGTCAACGACTTCAACCGTTTCGGCCGCACCTACGAGGTCAATGTCCAGGCCGACCAGCGCTTCCGCCTGCAGCCCGACGACGTGCTGAAGCTGAAGACGCGCAATGCCGACGGCACCATGATCCCCTTGGGCGCCTTCGTTACGGTCGACCAGACGACCGGGCCGGAATCGACCAACCATTACAACGGCGACCTGACCGCGGAGATCAACGGCGGCCCGGCGCCCGGCTATTCGACCGGCCAGGCCCAGGCCGCGATCGAGGCGATCGCCGCCCAAGAACTGCCGAACGGCATGAGCTTCGAATGGACCGAGCTGACGTACCAGCAGATCCTGGCCGGCGACACGGCGATCTATGTCTTCCCGATCTGCGTGCTGTTGGCCTTCCTGGTGCTGGTCGCCCAGTATGAAAGCTGGTCGCTGCCGCTGGTCGTGATCCTGATCGTGCCGATGTGCCTGTTCTCGGCGCTCGCCGGTGTGCAGCTGACCCATGGCGACAACAATGTCTTCACCCAGATCGGCCTGATCGTGCTGGTGGGTCTCGCCTGCAAGAACGCGATCCTCATCGTCGAGTTCGCGCGGGAACGCGAGGCCGAGGGCGATACCACGCTCCATGCCGTGCTCGAGGCCTGCCGCCTGCGGCTGCGTCCGATCCTGATGACGTCCATCGCCTTCATCATGGGCGTGGCGCCGCTGGTGTTCTCAGAGGGCGCGGGTTCGGAAATGCGCCGCGCCATGGGCATCGCCGTCTTCTCCGGCATGCTGGGGGTGACGCTGTTCGGCCTGGTGCTGACGCCGGTGTTCTACTGGACGATCCGGCGCCTCGCACCCGCCGCCCGGCCGAAGCCGGTTGCTCTCCAACATCCTACTGAAGCGTGAGACCGATCATGAACATGCTTCGCCACGCCCAGAATTTGGTTCTGATGGCCGGCGTTTCGCTCACCGCCGCCGCCTGTGCCGTCGGGCCGGATTATAAGGCGCCCGAACCGGCTCCCGTCGCCGTCCTCAATGCCGATCCCCAGGTCTATGCGGCGGCGACGCCCGATGCCGACTGGTGGAAGGGCTTCCAGGACCCGGTGCTGGAGGATCTGATCCAGCGCGCCAAGGCCGGCAACCTGGACCTCAAGGCCTCGGTCGATCGGGTCAAGCAGGCGCGTGCCCTGTTCGACGACCGGCGCCTCGACCAATTCCCGCGCGTCACCAGCGCGGGCGGCTATACCCGCAGCGACGAACAGGTGCCGGGCTTCGGCACCGGCCGCGTCAATGTCGCAAGCGCCGACCTGGGCTTCGATGCCAATTGGGAGATCGACCTGTTCGGCCATGTCCAGCGCAGTGTCGAGGCGGCGGACGCCGATGCCGGTGCGACCGAAGCTGACGCCCGCGATGTCAAGGTCACGGTCGCGGCCGAGGTCGCGCGCAACTACTTCGAACTGCGCGGTGCCCAGCAGCGCCGCGTCGTGGCCGAGGCGAATGCGGCCGCCCAGCGTGAAACGCTGCGCCTGACCCAGACGCGGACGACCATCGGCCAGGGCGACCCGACCGATGTCGAAAGCGCCAAGGCGCGCCTCAGTGCCATCGAGGCGACCATCCCAACCTTCGTGACATCCGAGGCCCAGGCGAAATATCGCCTGGCCGTGCTGGTCGGCGAGCGGCCGGGCGCGCTCGATGCTGAACTGACGCCGCTCAAGGCCCCGCCGGCGCCCCTGGTCAAGGCCCTGCCGATCGGCGATGCCAGCGGCTTCCTGCGCCGCCGTCCCGATGTGCAGGCGGCCGAACGCCGTCTGGCCGGCGAGACGGCGCGGGTCGGCGTCGCGACCGCGGATCTGTTCCCGCGCGTGACCGTGACCGGCTTCGTCGGATTGCTGTCGGGCGATGTCTCGAAGCTGTTCACCCATGGTGCCGAGGCCTATTCGGTCTCGCCCTCGGTCACCTGGCCGGCCTTGGACCTGGGCGGCGCCCACGCCAGACTGCGGGCGCAGGAAGCGAAGTCGGACGAAAGCCTCGCCAACTATGACCAGACCGTGCTGCGCGCGATCGAGGATCTGGAAACGGCGCTGGTGTCCTATCGCCAGCAACAGACCCAGATCCGCAGCCTGGCCGACCAAGTCACGGCGGCGCGGCGCGCGGCCGAGCTCGCCCAGATCCGCTACAAGGAGGGCACGGCCGATTTCCTGACCCTGCTCGACGCGCAGCGCACGCAACTGACCGCGGAAGATTCGCTCACCGCGGCCGAAACCAATGCCAATACCGACATCGTCGCCATCTATAAGGCGCTCGGCGGCAGCTGGGCTTAAATCAGGAGTATTCCCCATGTCCTTCACGCTCTACGACGCCTCGATTCCCCTCTTCCTGCGCGCGTTCGGCCAATTGTCGGCGATCCTCGACAAGGCCGTCGCCCATGCCGAGGCGAAGAAGATCGACCCGTCGGTGTTCGTCAATGCACGCCTGGCACCCGACATGTATACGCTGGCCGGTCAGATCCAGACCGCGAGCGATGCCGCCAAGTTCACCGGCGCGCGTCTCGCCGGCGTCGAGGCGCCCAGCTTTCCGGATGATGAAAAGAGCTTCGACGAGCTGCAGCAGCGCATCGCCAAGACCGTCGCGTTCCTGAAGGGCATCGACCCCTCGGCGATCGTCGGCCAGGAGGGTCGCGAGATCGTGCTGAAGCGCCAGACCGGCGATATCCACCTGACCGGCGCCAGCTACCTGCAGGGCCTGGCGCTGCCGAATTTCTTTTTCCACGTGGTCACGGCCTACGACATCCTGCGCCACAATGGCGTGGAGATCGGCAAGTCGGACTATCTCGGCAAGCCGTAGCGGTTCAGCCGTTCCTCAAGCAGGTTTTTCACCGCCGGCCATTCGTCGTCGATGATGCTGAAGCGGACGGAGTTGCGTTTGCGGCCGTCCGGCATGATGCGTTCATGCCGGACGATGCCCTCCTGTTTGGCGCCGATCGCCAGGATCGCCGCGCGGGATTTCTCGTTGAGCTCGTCCGTGGTGAATTGCACCCGGACGCAATCCATCGCCTCGAACGCGTGGGTCAGCAGCAAAAGTTTGGCCTCGGTATTGACGCCGGTCCCCTGGGACGAGGCCCGCAGCCAGGTATGGCCGATCTCCAGCTTGCGGTTGACGCGGTCGACCTTCCAGAACCGGGTGCTGCCCAGCACCTGGCCCGTCAGCGCCGTGATCGTGAACGGCATGACCTTGCCGGCGTCGCGTCCGGCCAGCGCGGTGGCGATATAGCCGTCCATGGTGTCCGGACCCGGCACCACGGTCACTTTCAGATCCCATAGCCGTCCGTCCGCTGCCGCCTCGAGCAGCGCCGGCGCATGCGCCCGTTCCAGCGGCTCGAGCCTCAAGGTCGGTCCGGTCAAGGTCGGCTGGGTCATCTCGGTCGGTCTAGCTTTCGGTCTGGCGTCGCGCCTCGTCGGCCAGCGCATGGAGATCGCGGGCCGAGGCCGGCGCCATCAGACTATAGCCCAGGCCCTGGTCGGACCAGGCATAGCCGCTGACCGCCCCATGAGACTGCGCAGCCAAGGGCGTGTCCCGGTCGATCTCCATCGGCCGCACCAGCATGGCGACGCGTGTGCCCTTGTCGTCGTCATACATGAACAGGGCCGCCGGTCCATGGGGCGTCGGTACCATGCGGCCGCCCATGAAGCGATAGCCGGACGCGGCCAAGTCCGGCACGGCGATGGGACGGTTGAGCCGCTGCGACACCCAATTGACCAGCTCGCTCCGCTCGGCCGCGCGCAGTTCGACCGGCCGGACATGATCCGGCGCATAGGCGGCATAGCTGTCGGCCGCCTCCGCAGCCAAGGCGGCGATGCCGCCGGCCGGTGCGCCATGGGGCAGCGACCAGCCGCCCAAACCGCCCAGGCCCAGCAGCACGACCGCGGCGGCGGCGGTCCGCCAAGAGGAATGGCGCGGCCGGCGATGCGCTTCGATCAGGCTCGCCAGATTGAGCTCGGCCGGAATCGGCTCCTCGGCATAGGGCGCCAATGCGGCACGCAGGCTGGCGCGCTGGTCGGCATAGCCGGCGATGCGCTGGGCCTCGGCCGGGTGCCGTTCCAGATAGTCCTCGACCTCGGCCCGGCGCTGGGGTTCCAGCCGCCCGTCGACATGGGCCTGCAGATCCTCCTCGGTGATCGGACGGACCGGGTTCATTTCACTCTCCGCAAGATCGGGCGTTCGGCCGGCTGGGACGCATCCGGCGCCAGGCTGCGCGACAGTTTCTCCCGGGCGCGCGACAGACGGGACATCACGGTCCCGACCGGAATATCCAGCACCCGCGCCGCCTCGGCATAGGATAGGTCCTCGACCGAGACCAGCAGCAGCACGGCGCGCTGGTCCTCGGGCAGGGTTTCGAGCGCCCGCAGCACTTCGCGGTGATGCAGCCCGTCCTCCTGGGTTGGCGGCCGGGCGGTCACGCTTTCGTCGGCGTCTTCGAGCGCGACATGGGCGCCGCGCCGCGCCGTCTGGCGCAGGCGGCTGATAGCGAGATTATGCAGGATGGTGAAGAGCCAGGTCCGGGCATCGCCGTCGGTGCGGCGCTGGTGCCAGCGGGTGATGGCGCGTTCCAGGCAATCCTGCAGCAGATCGTCGGCCGCCGCCCGGTCGCGCAGCAGCGAGCGGGCGTAGCGCCTGAGCGCCGGGATCAGCGGCTCGACCAGCAGCATCATGTCTTTCATGGCGCGTCGCCCTTCGGGCCATATGATCGCCCGACAGAATAGAGAGTTTCCGCCGGGCGGCACATGCTTACTTGCCTTGGACCTGGACGACCGGTCCGACCGCAGCGGCCGTACCGGACGCGATCACCAGATAGCGGCGTTCGGCCTTGGCATCGCTCTGCACGACCTGCCGGATCGGGCCGATCGCATCGACGATCGCGGAACCGGCCGGGTTGGTCGTGAACGCCTGCAGCGGCTGCAGCATGCCGCTGCCGTCCGGCTTGGAGCCAAGCGCCAGCACATAGGGCTGCTTCGGCTGCAATCCGGAGACGGCGGCCTGCAGCACCTGGGTCAGGCCCTGGTCGAACAGCGACACGCTGGTCGGGGCTTCGCCGCCCTTGGCACCTTTGGCGACCAGCGTCAGATGGGCGGCCTGGCCGGCGACGCCCAGCGGCGTCAGGTTCCGGGTGCCCTCGCCCTCCGGCACGGCGTTCGGAACATAGGCCACCGCCTGGGGTGCCTGGCCGATCGGCACGGTCGCGATCATCTTGTTGGTGAGCGTATCGATGACGGCGAAGGCATCGTCATTCTCCAAGCCGACATAGACGCGCGTGCCGTCGCCCGACGGCCAGATGCCGTGCGGCAGCTTGCCGACGGGAATGGTCGCGACCTGGGCGAAATCGTCGGTCTTGAACACCTTGACCTCGTTCAAGCCGCCGATCGTGACATAGGCGAAAGTGCCGTTGGCGTTATGGACGATGTTGACGTGGTTGGTGATCGGACCGGTGTCGAACGAAGTCAGCAGGTTGAACGGCGGCTTGGCGTTGAAGACCTCGGTCTTGCCGACATCCTTCAACGTGAACCAGACTTGGTTGCCGTCCGGCGTCGCCGCGATGTTCGGGCAGAACGGGCTGTCCTGCTTCACCCGCGCCACGATCTGGTGATCGGCAACGGTGACGACATCGGTCTCGGGGTTGAACGAGGAGCAGATGTAGCCGTACGTGCCGTCGGGCGAGAAGATCTGCATGCCCGGGCCGGCCGGCGTCACGATGCGGGTCTTTTCCTCGTAGGTGCTGCCATCCAGCACGGCGATGTAATTCTCGCCGCGCACGGTGACCCAGACTTCTTTGCCGTCCGGCGTGAAGAACGCCTCGTGCGGCGACCGGCCGACATAGGTCGTGTGCTTGACCGCGTTGGTCATGGTGTCGATGAAGGTGACCGAGTTCGAGCCGATCGCGACCACGGCCAACGTGTGATGGTCGGGCGAGAAGCCCATGCCATGGACCAGCACCTGGCCCTTGTAGAGCGGGCTGAAATTGCCCGGCGACGGATCGCCCAGTTTGATCACGCCCAAGGTCTTGTTGTCGACCGGATCGACGACCGAGACGGTGTTGGAGAACTGCTCGGCCGCATAGACCCGGTCATGGTGGCTGATCGCCACGTCGGGGTCGGAGGCCGCCCCGGGCACCTGGCCGGCGAAGGCAGAGGCGGTCGTCGCCATGAGAGTCGCGAGCAAAAGCGCGTGTTTCACGTCAGTGATCCTTATGCATGGACATGGCGGGCGACATCGGTTTGGTCTGGTCCGGGGCGGCGGCGGAGGGCGGCAGCGGCTGGCCCAAGGCGAGGCGCATCGCCACGATCTCCTGCTGCTGCTCGACGATGATTTCCTGGGCGATGCGGCGCAGCTGCTCGTTATGGCCGTGGCGCAACTCCGCCTGGGCCATGTCGATGGCGCCCTGATGATGGGGGACCATCATGGCGACGAAATCCTGATCGACGTCGCCCTTGGGCTTCGGCGCCATGCCGTCCATCATTTTGTCCATGGCGGTCGCATTCTCCGCCAGGAACGGCGTCTCGCCCGGATCGGCGGCCAGCGCCGGCGTCGCGATCACGACCAGGGCCAGGAGAGTTTTCGCAGGGAAGTTCCGCATGATGCCTCCACGACGGCTAAGTCGCCGTCATGGGGTGGACGCCGGTCTGGAGGGTTTATTCCGGGACGTCGGAAATTCTTTTCAGCGGCGCAACCCTCACCCTCCCCAGCGCTGACGCGCCGGGTCCCCTCCATAAATGGGCGAGGGCTGAAAGAAAGCGCCCTCCCCTGCATTTTGCGGGGGAGGGTTGGGGTGGGGGTCGGGCCGCCGCTTAGTCGTCAGATATGGATCGCGTGGCCCAATGCCTTGAGCGCGCTTTCGTGGAAGGCTTCGCTCAAGGTCGGGTGGGCGTGGATCGTGCCGGCCAGATCTTCCAGCACCGCACCCATCTCCAGTGCCAGGGCGAATTCGCCCGAGAGTTCCGAGACATGGGAGCCCACGGCCTGGACGCCGATGATGCGATGGTCGCTCTTACGCGCGACCACGCGGACGAAGCCGCCTTCCTTGTCGCCTTCCAAGGTCAGCGCCCGGCCGTTCGCCATATAGGGGAACTGGCCGACCACGATCTCCAGCCCTTGCGCCTCGGCCTCTGACGGCGACAGCCCGATACTGACGATCTCCGGCTGGGTGAAGCAGACGGCGGGAATGCCGGCCGGCTGGAAATGGCGGCGATGGCCGGCGATGATCTCGGCCACCATCTCGCCCTGGGCCGAGGCCTTATGGGCCAGCATCGGCTCGCCGACCAGGTCGCCGATTGCCCAGACGTCGTGCATCGAGGTGCGGCACTGGTCGTCGATTTTGACGAAACGGCCGTCGAGATCGACGGCCATGGTCTCGATGCCCCAGCCTTCCGTGCGCGGCTTGCGGCCGACCGTGACCAGCACCTTGTCGGCGGGCACTGTGAACTCCTCGCCGTCCTTGCCCTTGACCCGCACGGCGCCAGTGGCGTCGAGCCCGAGCGCGCTCGCCTCCAGATGGATCGTGACGCCGGCATGGTTCAGCCACTGCTTGACCGGGGCGGCCAGCGCATCGTCATAGAGCGGCAGGATGCGGTCGCGCGCTTCCAGCACCGTGACCTCGACGCCCAGCTTGGCGAAGGCCGAGCCCAGTTCCAGCCCGATATAGCCGGCGCCGATCACGACCAGGCTTTTCGGCAGGGTCTCGAGCGACAAGGCTTCGGTGGACGAGATGACATTGCCGCCGAACGGCAGCATCGGCAGTTCGACCGGCTCCGAGCCCTGGGCCAGGATGACATGATCGGCCTTGATCGTGACCGGGCCCTCGGCCGTGGCGACCGAACAGGTCTTGCCGTCGGTGAACGTCGCCCAGCCGGCGACCACTTTGACCTTGGCCTTTTTCAAGAGCGCGCCGACGCCGCTGTTCAGCTTGGCGGTGATGCCGTCCTTCCAGCGGATGGTCTCGGCGAAATCGACCGACGGCTTGGCCGCGAGATGGATGCCGAGCGCGCCCTTTTCCCCGGCTGCCGCGACCATGCTCTCGAACTTCTCGGCGACATGGATGAGGGCCTTCGACGGGATGCAGCCGCGGATCAGGCAGGTGCCGCCCAGCTTGTCGCCCTCGACCAGGATGGTGTCGAGGCCGAGTTGGCCGGCGCGGATGGCGGCGACATAGCCGCCCGGTCCGCCGCCCACGACCAGCACATGGGTCTTCAAACTCTCGGTCATCTTGGGATCAGTCCATGAACAGGGTGGCGGGCTGCTCCAGCAGCCCGCGGATGCGCTGGATGAATTCGGCGGCATCCCAGCCGTCGACCACCCGGTGATCGAACGAGGCGGACAGGTTCATGATCTTGCGGATCACGATCTGGCCGTCGCGCACGACCGGGCGCTCGATCATCTTGTTGACGCCGACGATCGCCACTTCCGGCCGGTTGATGACCGGCGTCGAGGCGAGACCGCCCATGGCGCCCAGGCTGGTGATGGTGATGGTCGAGCCCGACAGCTCCTCGCGCGTCGCCTTGCCGTCGCGGGCGGCCGCCGCCAGGCGGGCGATCTCGCGTGCCGCACCCCAGACATCCAGCGCCTCGGCGTGCGCGATCACCGGCACGACCAGACCGGTCGGCGTCTGGGTCGCGATGCCCATCTGCACGCCGGCATGGCGGTGCACGACACCGGCATCATCGTCATAGCGCGCGTTGATCTGCGGATAGTCCGGCAGCGCCTTGGTCATCGCCTTGATCAGGAACGGCAGGATCGTGAGCTTCGGCCGATCCGCCTTCTTGGTGGCGTTAAGATGGGCGCGCAATTCTTCCAGCGCCGTCACATCCACTTCTTCGATATAGGAAAAATGCGGGATGCGGCGCTTGGCCTCCTGCATCTTCTCGGCGATCTTTCGGCGCAGGCCGATGACCTTGACCTCTTCGATGCCCTCGCGCTTCCGGTCGCGCGCCGGTGCCGTGCCGGCTTTGGCATTCTTGCCGCCCGACGCGATGAACGCGTCCAGGTCGTCATGGCCGATGCGGCCGGCCGGGCCGGTGCCGGGCACGAACTGCAGGTCGATGCCCAGGTCCCAGGCGCGCTTGCGCACCGCCGGCGGCGCCAGCGGCTTGTCGCCGGCGGCGCGGGTGGTGAAGGCGGGCGGGGCCGCTTCGCGGGCAACCGGGGCCGGGGCAACGGCCGCCGGCTTGGGTTCCGGCTTCGGCTCGGGTGCCTTGGCGACGACCGGGGCCGCGACGGGTTCCGGTGCCGGCTTTGCGGCACCTGGCTTGGCATTGCCGGCGCCGTCGACCTCGATCTCGATCAGGACCGAGCCGACCGGGCGCATCTCGCCGGCTTCGCCATGGAGTGCCGTGATCTTGCCCGAAACCGGCGCCGGGATCTCGACCACGGCCTTGTCGGTCATGATGTCGACCAGATGCTGGTCTTCCTTGACCACGTCGCCGACCTTGACGTGCCAGGCGGCGATCTCGGCCTCGGCGGTACCTTCGCCCACGTCCGGCAGCTTGAAGAAATACTGTCCCATCGCTTTAGGCCTCCATCGTCTGACGCAGCGCCTCGATGACGCGCTTGGGCCCCGGGAAATATTCCCACTCGAACGCGTGCGGATAGGGCGTGTCCCAGCCGGTGACGCGGGCGATCGGCGCCTCCAGATGGTGGAAGCAATGTTCCTGGACCAGCGCCGACAGCTCGCCGCCGAAGCCGCTGGTGCGCGTCGCCTCATGCACGATGACGCAGCGGCCGGTCTTCTTGACGGACGTGACGATCGTCTCGATATCGAGCGGGTTCAAGGTGCGCAGGTCGATCACCTCGGCATCGATGCCGGCCTCTTCGGCGGACGCCAGCGCCACATGCACCATGGTGCCATAGGCCAGCACCGTGACCGCCTCGCCGGGACGGACGATCGCGGCCTTGCCGAGCTCGATGCGGTAATAGCCCTCCGGCACCTCGCTCGCCGGGTGCTTGGCCCAGGGCGTCACCGGCCGGTCGTGATGGCCGTCGAACGGGCCGTTATAGATGCGCTTCGGCTCGAAGAAGATGACCGGGTCGTCATCCTCGATCGCGGCGATCAGCAGGCCCTTGGCGTCGTAGGGCGTCGACGGGATCACCGTCTTCAATCCTGCCACATGGGTGAAGATCGCTTCCGGGCTCTGGCTGTGGGTCTGGCCGCCGAAGATGCCGCCGCCATAGGGCGAACGGACGGTCAAGGGTGCCGTGAAATCGCCGGCCGAGCGGTAGCGCAGGCGTGCGGCCTCCGACACCAGCTGGTCGGTCGCCGGATAGATATAGTCGGCGAACTGGATCTCGACGACCGGACGCAAGCCATAGGCGCCCATGCCGACGGCGGTCGCGAGGATGCCGGCCTCGGCGATCGGCGTGTCGAACACGCGCCGCTTGCCGTATTTCGCCTGCAGTCCCTCGGTGCAGCGGAACACGCCGCCGAAGAAACCCACGTCCTCGCCGAACACCAGCACGTCCGGATCGCGCTCGAGCATCACATCCATGGCGGAGCGCAGCGCCTGGATCATGTTCATGGCCACCATGGTTCAGATCCCCATCTGCTGGCGTTGTTGCCGCAGATGCCACGGCATTTCCTTGAAGACATCGTCGAACATGGTGCTGGCGCTGACCGTCGGGCCGCTGCCGAGCGTGCCGTAGCTCTCGGCTTCCTTGCCGGCGGCACGTACGACCTCGGCCAGCTCCTCGATCAGGGCCTCGTGCTCGGCGTCGGTCCAGACGCCCGAGGCCACCAGATGCCGCTTCAGCCGCTCGACCGGGTCGCCCAGCGGCCAGCACTTGCCCTCGCCGGCCGGGCGATAGCGGTCCGGATCGTCGCTGGTCGAATGGGCGGCGGCGCGATAGGTGAACAGCTCGATCACCGTCGGGCCCAGATTGGCGCGGGCGCGCTCGGCCGCCCATTGGGTCGCGGCGTAGACCGCCAGGAAATCATTGCCGTCGACGCGCAGGCCCGGCAGGCCGAAGCCCACGGCGCGGGCGGCGAAGGTGGTGTTCTCGCCGCCGGCGAAACCCTGGAAGCTCGATATCGCCCATTGGTTATTGACGATGTTCAGCAGCACCGGCGCCCGATAGACCGCGCCGAAGGTCAGCGCATTGTGGAAATCGCCCTCCGAGGTCGAGCCGTCGCCGATCCAGGCGGCCGCGATGCGATGGTCGCCCTTATAGGCCGACGCCATGGCCCAGCCGACGGCCTGCGGATATTGCGTGCCGAGATTGCCGGAGATCGAGAAGAACCCGGCCTCCTTGGAGGAATACATCACCGGCAGCTGCCGGCCCTTCAGCCGGTCGCGCGAGTTCGAATAGATCTGGCACATCATGTCGACCAGCGACCAGTCGCGGGCGATCAGCAGGCCCTGCTGGCGATATGTGGGGAAACACATGTCGCCGCGGTCCAGCGCCATGGCCTGGGCGACGGCGACGGCCTCCTCGCCCGTGCAGGTCATATAGAACGAGGTCTTGCCGGTGCGCTGGGCGCGCTGCATGCGGTCGTCATAGGCGCGGGTCAGCAGCATGTAGCGCAAGCCCCGCTTCAGCGTGTCCGGGTCCAGCTTCGGGTTCCACGGGCCGACCGCCTTGCCGTCATCGTCCAGCACCCGGATCAGGTCATAGACCAGCGGATGGGTGTCGCGTGCCGCGGCATGGGTGTCGGGACGCGGCGCCGAGCCGGCCGCCGGCAGGTGCATATCGCTGAAATCGGGCGCATCGCCCGGGCGCAGCTTCGGTTCCGGAATATGCAGCTCCAGCGGCATTTCATTCTTCATCGACATCCCTCCCCGAGGACGCGCCAAGCATGGTCGCGCGACAGCAACCACGAAAGCGGAAATTCTACCCTAAAGCCGTCGGCCAAACGTTCTTTTGTCGGCCGGTCGAACCGCTTGAATCGGAAAATCCTTCTGGCAAATGGCGCTATCCGGAGTATAGAAATCTTGTGCGCTGCAGCGCGAAAAAAGGAAGGCGCGGGAATGGACAAGCGCGAGATCGACGAGACCGATCGGAAGATCCTGCGGGTGCTGCGCGAGGATGCTCGGCTGACCACCGCGCAATTGGCCGAGGCGGTCGGTCTGTCGGCCACGCCGTGCTGGAACCGGGTGAAGCGGCTGGAGCGCGACGGCTTCATCGAAAGCTATGTGGCCGTGCTGAACCAGGAGAAACTGGGCTATCCCGATATCGCCATCGTCGAAATCACGCTCGACCATCATGACGAGGAAACCCTCGACCATTTCGGCAAGCTGCTGACCGCCTATCCGGAGGTGCTCGAGGCGTATCTCACCACCGGCGAATACGATTATCTGATCAAGGTCGCGGTCGAGGGCACCTCCGGCTACGAACGTTTCCTGCGCGAACGGCTCTATCGGCTGCCCGGCATCCGCCACAGCCGGACCTCGTTCACGCTGCGCTGCCTGAAGCGAATGGTGTCTGTGCTGCCTTAGGCCGCCGGCCTCAGCCGCACCCGGATCGACTTGTAGGACGGCGTGCCGCTCGCCTTGTCGTATTGCTCCAGCCCGACCAGGCTGTTCGCCTCCGGATAATAGGCCGCGGCGCAGCCGGTGGCGATGTCGTGGGCGACGGCCGTAACCCGGCGCAGCACGCGGGTCGGCGCATCGCTGCCGGCGTCGGCGATCGCCTCGACATCCAGCGCGTCGCCGGGCTCCACACCCAGGCGCGCCATGTCGATCGCGTTCAGGAACAGCACGTCGCGGCGGCCGAACACGCCGCGATAGCGGTCGTCCAGCCCATAGATCGTGGTGTTGTACTGGTCATGGCTGCGGATCGTGGTCAGGGTCAGCACGGTCGGGTCGGCCAGTTCCGGATCCTCGTCCAGCCCCTGGAACAGCAGGAACTCGGCCTTGCCCGATGCGGTCGTCCATTTGCGCTCGGTCGGCGGCAGCGACAGGCGGAAGCCGCCGGGCCTGCGCACGCGGCTGCGGAAGTCGTGGAAGTCCGGCAGCACGGCCGCGATCGCATCGCGGATCCGGTCATAATCGCCGACCAGCCCGTCCCAATCGACCTTGGAGGCCTTGAGCGTCGCCTTGGCGATGCCGGCGATGATCGCCGGTTCCGAGCGGACATGGTCCGACGGCGGCGGCAATTGCCCCTTCGACATATGCACCATCGACATCGAATCCTCGACGGTGACGAACTGCTGCCCGCCCGCCTGGGCATCATACTCGGTCCGGCCGAGGCAGGGCAGCAGCAGGGATTGCCCGCCGATCAGCAGATGCGAGCGGTTGAGCTTGGTCGCGATATGGGCCGCCAGATCCAGCTGCGCCATCGCCGCGAAGGCCTGCACCGGGTCCGGCATGGCGATCGGCAGGTTGCCGCCGAGACACAGCAGCAGTTTCGAGCGCCCGTCGACCATCGCCTGCAGCGCCTCGACCGCGTTATGGCCGGGCCGGCGCGGCGGGGCGAAGCCGAACACCCGCTCGATGCCATCGAGCAGCGCCGCCGGCGGCACTTCGCTGATGCCGACGGTGCGGTCGCCCTGGACGTTGGAATGGCCGCGCAGCGGGCAGATGCCGGCGCCGGGCTTGCCGAAATTGCCGCGCAACAGCAGCAGATTGGCGATCTGCTGGACGTTCTCCGTGCCGTGGCGATGCTGGGTGACGCCCATGCCATAGGCCGCGATGCAGGCCTGGGATTTGGCATAGATCGCCGCCGTCTGTTCCAGCACCTCGCGCGTCAGGCCCGATCGCTGCTCGATCGCGATCCAGGATGTCGCCGTGAGATCGGCGGCGAAGGCGGCATAGCCGTTGGTGTGCTGGGCGATGAAGGCATGGTCCAGCACCGTGCCGCCGGCGGCCTCGTCCAACGCGATCAGCGCCTTCATGATGCCTTTGAGCGCCGCCGCATCGCCGCCGACCCGGACTTGATGATACTGGGTCGCGATCTCGGTCGACGACAGGGTCGCCATCTCGATCGGGCTCTGGGGGGCGGCGAAACGTTCGAGCGCGCGTTCCTTCAGCGGATTGAACACCAGGATGGGCACGCCGCGCCGGCTGGCGTCGCGCAGTGTCGTCATCATGCGCGGATGGTTGGTGCCGGGATTGTGGCCGATCGACAGAATCAGGTCGGCCGCGTCGAAATCCTCCAGCGATACCGTGCCCTTGCCGATGCCGATCGATTTCGGCAGGCCGACGCTGGTCGCCTCGTGGCACATGTTCGAACAGTCGGGGAAATTATTGGTGCCGAATTCGCGCACGAACAGCTGATAGAGGAATGCCGCCTCGTTCGACGCCCGGCCGGAAGTGTAGAATTCCGCCCGGTTCGGGTCGGCGAGCGCGTTGAGGGCCGCGCCGATCCGGGCGAAGGCCTCGTCCCAGCCGATCGGCAGATAGCGGTCGCTCGCCTTGTCATAGGCCATCGGATGGGTCAGGCGGCCGGCATCTTCCAGCTGATGGTCGGTCCAGGTCTTGAGCTCGGCCACCGTATGGGCCGCGAAGAATTCCGGCGGGACGCGTTTCTTGGTCGCCTCCCAGGTCACGGCCTTGGCGCCGTTCTCGCAGAATTCGAAGGTGGAGGTATGTTTCGGATCGGGCCAGGCGCAGCCGGGACAGTCGAAGCCGTTCTTCTGGTTGTTCTTCAGCAGGATGCGCGTGCCGGGCGCCACGTCCATCTGTTCGCGGATAGTCTTGGCCACGGCACGCAGCGCGCCCCAACCGCCGGCCGGCTCGTCATAGGCGCGAATGCCTGGGATCTCGTCGTCGGTTGCCATCTCAAGCGCTCCCGTGACCGGTTCGAGGCTGGCATGATGCGACCGGAAAGCCGCTTGCTGCAATGCGCGTCAAGACCGATCAGTTCCGGTAACAGCCCTTAGACGCGCCTCGGCCCTGCAGTCCAGCCCAGTTGTCGTGAGATGGAAACTCAGGCATCTCAACGGAGATCGATTGTACGAGGCAGGATGAATGGCGACGTTTAAGCCGCAGAATTTCGGCGACCGTTTGAATACCGCGGCGAGTGCCAAGAAGGCGGCACTGGCAAAGTTCGAAGCGAAAACCGCGGCATTGGCCGCGGTGTCGGCGGAAAAGCAGGCCGAGCGCGCGGCCCTGGTCGCAGCCCGCGAGGCCCGGGCGGCCGAGCGCGAGCTGACCAAGCAGGCTCTGGCGATCCAGGACGCCCAGGCCAAGGCCGAGCGTCTGGCTGCCGAGGCCGAGGCGAAGCTGGCCGAAGAGGCTCGCCTCGCCGCCGAAGCCGAACAAGAGGCCGCCCTCGAAATCGAGCGCAAGGCCGCGCGCGACGCCCGTTACGCCGCGCGCAAGGCCCGCAAGTAGTCTCCGGTCGCGGTTACGCGGCCCGGACCCGGGCCACGAACTGCTCGATTTCCTGACGCAGGCGGTCGCTTTCGCGTGTCAGCGTCGTGGCTCGGCCCAGCACGCCCGCGGCAGTGCGTCCGGTTTCCCCGACGGCGTCGGCCACCTGGGTCGCATCCTGGGACACGGTCGCGGTGTCGGACGCGGCCTGGGCGACATTGCGGGCGATTTCGTGGGTCGCGGCCTGCTGCTGCTCGACCGCCTCGGCGATCGCGGTCGAAATCTTGTCGACCCGACCGATCGTCTCGACGATGCCGCGCACCGCGCCGACCGTGCTCTGGGTTTCCGACTGCATCGCCTGGATCTGCTTGGTGATCTCCTGGGTCGCGTTTGCGGTCTGGATCGCCAGATTCTTGACCTCGTTGGCGACGACGGCGAAGCCCTTGCCGGCATCGCCGGCGCGGGCGGCCTCGATGGTCGCGTTCAGCGCCAATAGGTTGGTCTGGCTGGCGATCTCGCTGATCAGCCGCACGATGCCGCCGACCGTGTCGGCCAGGTGCGACAGGCTTTCGACGGAGCTGCTGGCGCCTTGGGCAGCGGCACTCGCATCGGCCGCGATGCGGCTGGCATCGGCGACCTGGCGGGCGATCTCGCCGAACGAGGCCGAGAGTTCCTCCGACGCGGCCGCGACCGCCTGGACGCTGCCGGTGGCGCTGTCGCCGGCATGGGCGACGCCGCTCGCCTGCAGGGTCGCTTGTTCGGCGACGCCGCTCAGCCCCTCGGCCGTATCGCGCAATTCCATGGCGGCGGACGCCACGGTCTCGACCACGGTCTTGACCGTCGCTTCGAACGACGAGGCGAGCGTGCCCAGCACCTCACGCCGTTCGACCTCGGCGCGTTCCCGGGCCGTCTCGGTCTCGATGCGCAGCCGGCGGCGCTCCTGGGCGTTTTCCTGGAACACTTTCACGGTCAGGGCCATGTCGCCGATCTCGTCCGTCCGTCCCTGCTCCGGTACGTCGCCGTCGAGATCGCCGTCGGCCAGACGCCGCATCTTCTGGGCGAGCCGGGTCAAGGCACCCGTGACGCCGCGGCTGACCAGCCAGCTGATCACGCCGGAGAGCAGTGCCAGCGCCACGACGATGCCGGTCAGCTGCCAGGCGAAGGCTGCGAAATCGCGCTGGAAATCGTCCAGATAGATGCCGGTGCCGATGATCATGCCCCAGGGGGCGAATTCCTTGATGTAGCCCAGCTTGGGCACCGGCTGATCGCTGCCGGCCTTGGGCCAGAGATAGCCGATCTGGCCCTGATGGTCGCGCCGGACCAGATCGATCATGGCCTGGAAAATCTTGAAGCCGCTCGGATCGGCGAAACCGATCATGTTCTTGCCTTCGAGCTCCGGCTTCACGCCATGGGCGACCATCGCGCCGGCCATGTCGATGATGAAGACATATTCGCTGCCGTCGTAGCGGACCGCGTCGTTCAGCTCGCGCATCCGCTTCAGGGCGTCATCCTTGCTGAGCGTGCCGGCGGTGACCTGCTTATCCAGAGACGTCAGGATCGAATGCTCGGTCTCGACGATCGCCCGGACCTTGGACAGCCTGTCTTCCAGCATGGAACCGCGCACGATCCATAATGCTGCTCCCAGCATGATGGCCAGCGACACCGCACCCAGGATGCTCTGCAGTCCCAGCTTGCGACCGATCGTCAATCTTCCGAGCCGCATTATACGCCCCCCTCGATCAATTTTTATGCCGCCGTCCGTCCGATACAGCGAGGCGGTCGAGTAGTTTGGCGCAAATTATTTAACGAACCGCTGAAATGCGGCCAATCAACTTGCCGAGATCGAATGAGTAGTATTGGCTATAGCCACGCTACCGGCGGCTGTGCCGACGCCAAGAGGCGACAGCGCGTTAGTTTCTCGTTTATCTTGCTGCGGCCATGCTGCAGGTTTTAGGTGCACCTGACGCCTTGGGACCCGATCACATCATGCCGGTAAATATTCTTCTGCTCGACGACAGCAAGGTTGCCCGCATGGCCGCCCGCCGGATCATCGCCGCGGCGCTGCCGGACGCGGTTGTGGTCGATACGGGCGAGATTCCGCGCGTGTTCGAATTGCTGGCCGAGACGGCCTTCGATCTGGTGTTGATCGACTACAACATGCCCGAGGAAGATGGCTTGAGCCTGGCCTCGCGCCTCAGCGCGGCCTATCCGGCCTTGCGCATGGCGCTGCTGACCGCGAACATCCAGGAAACCGTGGCCCAGCGCGCCCGCGCGCTCGGCATGCATTTCCTGCCGAAGCCGCTGCGCCCCGATGCGATCCGCGACATCCTGAAATGACGGAGGCGGCTGTGGTCGTCGTACTTTCCGAGCTTGAAAAGGACGCCGTCACCGAGATCATGAACGTCGGCGTCGGTCGTGCCGCCGCGTCCATGAGCCTGATGGTCAATGAAGAGATCCAGCTGTCGGTGCCCTCGGCCGAGCTGCTCTATGGCGCTGCGGCGCGGGAACGGCTGGCGCAATCGTCCGACCGGATGGTTGCCGTGCGCGAGGAGTTCAAGGGCCTGCTCTGCGGCTCCGCCGCCCTGCTGTTCCCCCAGGAAAAGAGCCTGGATCTGGTCCGCATGGTGCTGGACGAGAACCTGACCGCCGAGGAAGTGACCGAGCTCGAGCAGGAGGCGCTGGTCGAGATCGGCAACATCATCCTCAACGGCTGCCTGTCGAGCGTCGCCGATGCGCTGGTCGGCGAGATCGAGACCTCGATCCCGGTGCTGATGCATGCCAACCTCATGGCCATCCTGCCGCAGGCGGCCGATGTCGAGCCGGTGCTGCTGGTGCTGACCATCGATTTCACGATCCGCTCGCGCGACATCCAAGGCCATATCGTGTTCCTGATGGATATGCAGGCGGCCAGCGCCTTCCAGCAGCTCATTGCCGACTATATCGCGACGATCGCCTGAGCCGGGGTCATGCCTGCGGAGATTTCCGATCTCACCCCGCTGATCGATCTGGTCGATCTGGGCGTCGTCCTGATCGACCAGGATCGGCGGATCGTTGCCTGGAACGATTGGCTTGCGACCCGGTCGGGCTTCGATGCGGCGGCGGTCCGCGGTCGGACGCTCGCGGATCTGTTCCCGGAACTCGCGCGCTCGCGCCTGGAAACCGTGGTCGATGCCGCCCTGAGGTCGGGGCAGGCGGCCGTGCTGTCGCGCCAGCTCAATCCCTCGCTGCTGCCGCTCAAGAATGCCGCCGGCCAACCGATCGTCCAGGCCGTGGTCGTGCGGCCGGTCGTGCTGGGTGCGCAGACGCTGTGCCTGATCCAGGTGCGCGACGAAACCGCGTCGGCGACGCGCGAGCGGCTGCTGCGCGACAACCAGCGGCAATTGTCCGACGCGCGCGAGACCGCCGACCGGGCCAACCGGGCGAAAAGCGAGTTCCTGGCCAATATGAGCCACGAGATCCGCACGCCGATGAATGCGGTGATCGGGCTCACCCATCTGCTGCTGTCCGGCGGCGCCTCGTCGCTGCAGCGCGACTATCTCGACAAGATCCGCCATGCCGCGGGCTCGCTGTTGGCGATCATCAACGAAATCCTGGATTTCTCGAAGATCGAGGCCGGCCATCTGGTGCTGGACAAGGCGCCGATCGAACTGGATCAGCTGGTGGCGCTGGTCATCGACCTGGCGGCGGTGCGGGCCGACGAGCGCGGTCTGGAACTGCTGGTCGAAACGCGGCCCGAGGTGCCGCGAACCGTGATCGGCGACAGCGTGCGCCTCAGCCAGGTGCTGAACAATCTCCTGAGCAACGCCACCAAATTCACCCACACGGGCGAGATCCTGCTGACGATCGAGCGGGTGGCGGCGCCCGACGGCATCGTCCGGCTGCGCTTCGGCGTCGAGGATACCGGCATCGGCCTCGACGATGCCGAGCAGGGCCGCCTGTTCCGGCCCTTCGTCCAGGCCGACGGCTCGACCACCCGCCGGTTCGGCGGCACCGGCCTCGGCCTCGCGATCAGCAAGCGGCTGGTGACGCTGATGGGCGGCGAGATCGGCATCGAAAGCGCGCCGGGCCGCGGCAGCCTGTTCTGGTTCACCGCCGATTTCGATCCGGTCGAGGCGGCCCAACCGGCCCCCCGTGCCCGGCCGGGCGCCCGCGCGCTGGTCGCGATCGCCCATCCGACCGCCCGGCGCGTCATGCTCGCAGCGCTCCAGGGGCTCGGTCTTGCGGCCGACGGGGTCGAGGATGGCTTTTCCGCGGTCGAGGGCCTGGTCGACGCCGCGGCAGCCGACAAGCCATATGATCTGATGGTGATCGATGGGCTCGCGGCCCGGATCGACGGGCTCGAGGCCGCCGAATGGGTCCGCCATCGGCCGGAGGTCGCCAAGACCCGGATCCTGGCCCTGGCCGGGGTGCGCGACCGCGAGCGCTATCAGGCGGCGCTGACCAACGGGCTGATCGACGGGCTGCTGGTGAAGCCGGTCGATCGCGCGGCGCTGGGCCTGCTGGCGACCCAGGCGGTCGAGCGGCGCAGCGCGCCCAGGCCCGAGCCGGAGCCGGCGCTCCCGCCGATCGCGCGCGGCCGGGTGCTGCTGGTCGAAGACAACGAGATCAACCAGCTGGTCGCCGGCGAAGTGCTGCGCCGGGCCGGCTTCACGGTCGAGATCGCCGGCAACGGCGTCGAGGCCTTCACGGCCGCGACCCGCGGCGGCGCCGATTTCATCGCCGTGCTGATGGATCTGCAGATGCCGGTCATGGACGGGTACGAGGCGACGCGGCGCATCCGGGCCCATGGCATGGATTGCCTGCCGATCATCGCGGTCACCGCCCATGCGCTGGCCGACGAGCGGCAGAAATGCCTCGATGCCGGCATGAACGGGTTTCTGTCGAAGCCGTTCGACCCGGCGGATCTGATCGCGATCGTCGAGCAGGGGCGGCAGGACGCGCCGGCGTCGTGACGGCTGCGATTTTCAGCCTGAAACAACGGCAGGTGGGCAGATCGTGGCGGATGTGACGACCAAGGCATCGGGCCGGCCACCGGCACTCGCCTTCATCATGATCACCGTGGCGCTGGATGTGCTGGCGCTGGGCCTGATCATCCCGGTGCTGCCGAAGCTGGTCGTGGATTTCCTCCATGGCGATACCGCCCATGGTGCCGAGATCCTGGGCCTGTTCGGCACGGTCTGGGCGCTGATGCAGTTCCTGTCGGGACCGGTGCTGGGCTCGCTGTCCGATCGGGTCGGGCGCCGGCCGGTCATCCTGCTGTCGAACCTGGGCCTCGGGCTCGACTATGTGCTGATGGCGCTGGCGCCCAATCTCACCTGGCTGTTCGTCGGCCGCGTCATCTCCGGCATTACCGGCGCCAGCATCACCACCGCCTTCGCCTATATCGCCGACACGGCCGGTCCGGAAAAGCGCGCCCAGGCGTTCGGCATGGTCGGGGCCGCCTTCGGCGTCGGCTTCATCGTCGGCCCGGCGATCGGCGGTCTGCTCGGCAATTTCGATCCGCGTCTGCCGTTCTGGGTCGCCGCCGGCTTCAGCCTGCTCAACTTCGCCTATGGCCTGTTCGTGCTGCCGGAATCCCTGCCGGCGGCGAAGCGCGCCGCCTTTTCCTGGGGGCGTGCCAATCCGGTCGGATCGCTCGTCCTGCTGCGCAGCCATCCGGAGCTCTTGGGCCTGGCCGGGGTCAGTTTCCTCTCCCAGCTGTCGCATGAATCCTTGCCGGCCGCTTTCGTGATCTATGCCAGCTATCGCTATCATTGGGACCAGGGGATGATCGGCCTGACCTTGGCCGTCGTCGGTATCTGCAGCGCCGTGGTCCAGGGCGGCTTGATCGGCCCGATCGTGGCGCGATTGGGCGAGCGGCGGGCCATGATGTTCGGCCTCGGTGCCGGTGCGATCGGCTTTGCGATGTATGGCCTCGCCGCCACGCCGACCCTGTTCTGGATCGGCGTGCCGCTGATGGCGCTCTGGGGCGTCGCGGGGGCTGCGACCCAGGGCCTGGTCAGCGCCCGCGTCGGGCCGAGCGAGCAGGGCCAGTTGCAGGGCGCGCTGCAGGGGGTGCGCGGCATTGCCGGCCTGATCGGTCCGGGGCTCTATACCCTGTCCTTCGCCTATGCCATCGGGGCCGGTGCCGGTCTAGGCCAGCCGGGGCTGCCCTATCTGATCGCGGCCTTGTGCCTGGCCTCGGCCCTCGCCATCGCCTGGACCGTCACCCGCCGCCATCCGGCAGCGCTACTTGACGAAGCCTAGGGCGCGCGGCACCGCCAGCGTCAGCTCCGGCACGAAGGCCAGCACCAGCAGGCAGCCCAGCATCAGCAGCAGATATTTCGCGATCGGCCGGGCGGTCTGTTCGATCGGCACGTTGCCGACGGCGCAGCTGGTATAGAGACCGAGACCCAGCGGCGGCGCGAACAGGCCGATGCCCATGGCGATGATCAGCACGATGCCGTAATGCAACGGGTTGAAGCCGAATTGCTGGGCGACCGGCAACAGCAGCGGCCCGAAGATGATTAGCGCCGGCGCGCCCTCGAGGGCGGCACCCATGATGATCAAGAGCGCGATCGACACCAGCATGAAGACCCAGCTGCCGCCATGGCCGTGAGCGAGCGCGATCAGCACATGGGCCAGACCCTGGGGCACCTGGTCGATGGTCAGCACGAAGGCGACGGTCTGCGAGGCGGCGACGACGAACAGGATCATGCCGCTCAAGGTCGCAGCCGCGACGAACAGCTTCGCGGTTTTGGCGACCGTCAGTTCACGGAACACGAGCGCGCCGACCGCGATCGCATAGAAGACGGCGAAGGCGGCGACCTCGGTCGCGGTCGCGAAGCCCGAGCGATAGCCGCCGAAGATGATGAAGATCACGCCCAGGCTGACGATGCCGCTGCCGATCAGCTGCACCATCGTGCGCCCCGACGGCTCCAGCGGCGCTGGCTTTGCCTTCGACGACAGGACGAACACGCCGCCGATCAGCGCCACGGCCATGAAGCCCGCGGGGACCAGGCCGGCGGCGAACAGCCCGCCGATCGAGATATTGGCGACATAGCCGAGGATGATCATGTTGATGCAGGGCGGAATGGTCTCGGCCATGATCGCACTGGCCGCCAGCAGGGCGACGCCGTCGGCCGGGTCCTGGCCGGACCGGCGCATCGCCGGGATCATGACCGTGCCGACCGCGGTGACGTCGGCGAGTTTGGACCCCGAAATGCCCGAGAACAGCACCATGCTCAGCACCGTGACGATGCCGAGCCCGCCCGGCCGTTCGCCGACCATGCGGCGCAGCAGCTCGATCAGCCGCACCGACATGCCGTTCACTTCCATGGCGAGGCCGGTCAGCACGAAGAACGGGATCGCCAGCAGCACGAAATTATCGATGCCGGCGGCGGCCTGCTGGGCGAACACCGCCAGTGGAATGTCGCCGTCGGTGGCGAGGAAGGCGAGCGCGCACAGGCAGAGCGCAAAGGCGATCGGCACGCCGCCGGCCAGGCACAGCGCGAAGCTGATCAGCAGCATGGCGAGCGGGCTCGGCGCCGAATCCGGCAGATAGAGCTCCCACGCCAGCAGCACCGCCACCAGCAGGATCAGCCCGGCGAGTGCCAGCGCACGCGGCCGCGCCGGGGCCTCGATCAGATGGCCGGCGGCGAACAGGCTCATCGCCGCCCCGCCCAACACCATCGGATAGATGAACAGGTTCTGCGGTAGCCCGTAGGAGGTGACCTGTTCCGCCGCGGTCCGGCTATAGTCCCAGGCGTAATAGGTGAGCGCCAGGGCGACGGCGAGGATCACCCATTGGCCGGCCGCTTCGACCGGGGCCCGCCGGTCGGGACTGAGGCGCGACAACAGCGCCTGAATGCCGACATGGCGCCGTTCGGCCAAGGCCGCGGCGCCACCGAGGAACGCCAGCAGCACCAGCAGCCCGCGCGCGACCTCGTCGCCCCATTGCAGCGGGTCGTGGAAGACATAGCGATAGATCACCGACAGACAGACCACGACCAAGTCCGCCAACAGCGTCAGTGCTGCCGCCGCCTCGACCGTCCGGCGCAAGACCAGGATAGCGGACTGTGCGATCCGGGCCGCCAACGGGGACGGTGCTGCCGTCACGGCCGGCATGTCGGCTCCGACCGCCATCGCGGCCTCAGGCCTGGCCGATCGCGTCGAGAATCGGCTTGGTGTTGGGATATTGCTTGGTGAAATCGTCCCAGACCGGCAGCACCAGCGCCTTATAGGCCGCGCGGTCGGCCTCGATCGTGGTGACGCCGTTGTTCTTGAGCGTGGCGAAGGCCGCGGTCTCGATCTCGGCCGCCTTGCTGCGCTGGTACTTGGTCGCCTCGTTGGCGGCTTCCTTGAACGGACCCTGCAGCTCGGTCGGGATCTTCTTCAGCGCGCGCTGGCTGATGATCGCGGTCTGCGGGTTGTAGATATGCTTGGTCAGCGTGATCTGCTTCGCCACCTCGTACCATTTCAGCGCCAGCACGGTCGGCGCGTCATGCTCGGCGCCGTCGATCACGCCGGTCTGCAGGCCGGTATAGACCTCGCCCAGCGACATGGGCGTCGGTGCGGCACCCATCGCCTTCAGCGTGGCCACGAAATTCGGCACCGGCAGCACGCGGATCTTCATGCCCTTCAATTCGGCCGGCCCCGGCGCCGGTGCCCGCGCCGTGACGTTGCGCCCGCCGAAGCTGACACCCCAGGCCAGCACTTCGACCCCGGCCTTGTCGGCGAAGATCTTGTTCAGATATTGCCCGGCCATGCCGTCGAGCTTGGTGCCGCTCGCTTCCAAGGTCGGGAACAGGAAACCCAGGTCCAGCACGCCGACCTCGGGGGCGACCGTGGCCCAGATCGACGAGCCGGAGATCATCATGTCGACGATGCCCAGCTTCACCTGGCCGACGATATCGGATTCCTTGCCCAGCTGATTGTCGGGGAAATAATTGACCGTGACCTGATCGCCGAGCTTGGCCTTCAGGTTCTTCGAAAATTGGTCGTACCAGACCCAATGGGCCGAGTTGGGATCGGACGGCAGCGAGGACGACATGCGCAGCGCCACCGGGGCGGCGGTCGCCCGACGCGAGAGCATGGGCATGGCGAGACCCGTGCCGGCGAGTGCGGCGGCACCCATGGCGAATTGGCGACGCGAAACGCGCGGATCGTTCATGGCATCCCTCCCCAGGGCCGTCCCGGTCTTTTCGCGGGACTTGTATGGTTATCGTACAAGTATAGCACCACAGACCGGGGAAGGCGTCAACGGGAGACTAGCCGCCGTAGCGGTTCGCGACCTGCCCCTTGACGCCGAGCGGCAGTTCGAACAACCCGCCCGATTCGGGCGCGTCGCCGCTCTCCTGCCAATTATTGCCGCCGAGCGTGGTGACATAGCCGGTGCTGAGGTCGGGCCCGCCGAACGCGAGCTTGGTCACGCGCTTCACCGGCATCGGCACGATGCGGTCGATGGCACCGGCGGGGCTGAAGCGCACCAGCTCGCCGCCGGTGATGCCGGCCATCCAGTAGAAACCCTCGGCATCGACGGCGCCGCCATCCGGCCGGCCAGCCAGATCCTTGGTGTCGAAGAACACCCGGCGCGGGCCCATCGTGCCCGTGTCCGGATCATAGTCGGCGACCCAGATGGTGCGGACCTTGGCGGTCGAATCCGAGAAATAGAATTTGGTGCCGTCCGGGCTGAATGCCATGCCGTTGATGGTCCAGAACCCCTCCATCATGCGGGTGCAGCGCCCGTCCGGGTCCAGGCGATAGACGGCACCGGTCGGCTGGATGCCGTGCTTGTGCATGCGCATGGTACCGGCCCAGAACCGGCCGCGCGTATCGATCGCGCCGTCGTTGAAGCGGTTGCACGGCTCATTGGCCTCGGGCGTCGCCAACCGCTCGATGGCGCCGGTGGTCGGATCGAAGAAGGCGAAACCGCTCTTCAGCGCCAGCACAACGCCGCCCTCCTCGCGCAACTGGATGCAGGCGACCGCTTCGCCAAGATCCCACTGCTGATCCTTGCCGTTCGACGGGTCGAAGCAATGCAGCTGCCCGCCGTCGATATCGACCCACCACAGCACCTGCTCGCGCTCGCACCAGACGGGGCCCTCGCCGGTCACGGCGTGGGCATCGACGACGAGGCGGGCAGGGGTAGCGGTCATGGGGCAGGCTCCGGCAACGAAAGGGTGATCCTCGGCAAGAACTAACAGCACTGGACGCGCCATGGCAATTTGCCATGTTATCAGACAAGATACATTCTCCGTTCCGACTGATGGAACAATGGTGACGCCATGGCCCGAAGCCCGACCGAATTTTCCCCGGTAACCCTGCCGCTGAGCCGCACCGCCCAGTTGGTCGACCATCTGGGCACCGACATCCGGACCGGCCGCTACAAGCCGACCGAGCGGCTGCCGACCGAACAGGAATTGATGGCCCGGTTCGACGTCAGCCGCACCGTGGTGCGCGAGGCCGTCGCCAGCCTGAAGGCCGAGGGTCTGGTCGTGACCCGCCAGGGCTCCGGTGCCTTCGTGGCGCAGAATCCGACCGGCAAGCCGTTCCGCATCGTCTCCGACGACCTGAAATCCATCGCCGAGGTGCTGAACGTGCTGCAGCTGCGCCTCGCGGTCGAGGTCGAGGTCGCGGGCGATGCCGCGATCAAGCGCGACCAGCGCATGCTCGACGACATGGGCCATTGCCTGGACCAGATCGATGCGGCGGTGCGCGCCGGCGATGCCGCGATCGAGGCGGACTATGAATTCCATGTCTCGATCGCGCGCGCGACCGGCAATCCTTATTTCGAACGTTTCATGCGCTTCCTCGGCACCGTGCTGATCCCGCGCCAGACCGTCCGGGCCGGGATCGAGGATCCGCGCGCCCAGCGCGCCTATCTGGACCAGGTCCAGGCCGAACATCGCGCGATCTATCAGGCGATCCGCGACGGCGACCCGACGGCCGCCCGCCAGGCGGTTCGATCGCATCTGGAGGCCGGCCGCGACCGCTATCTGACCATCGCGCGCACGACCGCCTGAGCGGCGCTATCTTATCGGAGCTGAATTTGAACGAAATTACCGGTCAGACAAGGCTTTACGCCATCATGGGAGATCCCGTCGCCCAGGTCCGGGCGCCGATGGTGTTCAACAAGCTGTTCGCCGATGCCGGGCTCGACGCCCGCATGGCGGCGTTTCAGGTCGGGCCGGAACATCTCAAACTGGCGCTCGACGGTTTGTATCACCTGGCCAATCTCGACGGGCTGATCGTCACCGTGCCGCACAAGATCGCGATCCTGCCCTATCTGGCCGAACTCGCGCCGATGGCGGCGCGCTCGGGTGCCGTCAATGTCATCAAGCGGCGGCCGCAAGGCGGCTGGATCGGCGAAATGGTCGATGGGCTGGGCTTTGCCGAGGGGTTGCGCACGGCCGGCCATGACGTCGCCGGGCGGCGCGTGCTGATCGTCGGCGCCGGGGGTGCTGGTGTCGCGATCGCCTTCGCTCTGGTCGAGCACGGCTGCGGCGAGATCAGCGTGTTCGATGTCGATCCGGCGCGAGCGGGTGCCCTGGTCGACCGGCTGCGCGCCGACGGGAGGGCCGCCCAGGTCGCGGCCTCGTCCGATCCGGCGGGCTTTCCGATCGCGATCAACGCGACGCCGCTCGGCATGAAACCGGACGACCCGCTGCCGTTCGATGTCACCCGCGTCGATGCCGGCGCGCTGGTCGCCGAAGTGATCATGAAGCCGCGCGAGACGCGGCTGATCGAGCTGGCACGTACCCAGGGCAACCCCACGGTGCTGGGCGAGCGCATGCTGGACTACCAAGCACCGTTCGTGCTGGATTTCTTCTGGATTCCAAAGGTTTAGCCCTCTCCCATTTGTGGGAGAGGGCTAAGCTTTACGCCTGCGCCACGAACTTCGTGTTCAGGTATGCCTCCAACCCCTCGATGCCGCCTTCGCTGCCGTAGCCGCTTTCCTTGATGCCGCCGAACGGCGTCTCGGCGACGGTGATGGCGAAGGTATTGACGCCGACCATGCCGCTTTCCAGTGCGTCGGCGATCGCGGTCGCGTGTTTGACCGAGCTGGTGAAGCTGTAGGACGCCAGGCCGAACGGCAAGCGGTTCGCCTGGGTCACGACCTCGTCGAACGAGGTGAAGCGGCTGGTGACCGCCACGGGCCCGAACGGTTCCTCGTTCATGATGCGCGCTTCGACCGGCACGTCGGCCAGCACGGTCGGCTTGTAGAAATAGCCGCGATTGCCGATGCGTTCGCCGCCGGTCTTGAGCTTGGCGCCATGGGCGACCGCGTCGTCGATCAGCTTGGTCATGGCGTCGATGCGCCGGCTGTTGGCGAGCGGGCCCATCTTGGTCGCCGGATCCAAGCCGTCGCCGACCGGCAGCGCCGCGGCCAGGCTGGTGACGCGGGCGACGAAATCGTCATGCACCCGGTCATGGACGTAGAAACGCGTCGGCGAGACGCAGACCTGGCCGGCGTTGCGGAACTTGGCCGCGACCGAGAGTGCCGCCGCGGCTTCGATATCCGCATCCTCGAACACGACGACCGGGGCGTGGCCGCCCAGCTCCATGGTGGTGCGCTTGGCGCCATGGGTCGCCGCCATCGCCGCCAGCTGCTTGCCGACCGGGGTCGAGCCGGTGAAGGAGACCTTGCGGACCGTTGCGGATTGGATCAGGTGGGTCGAGACCTGGGCCGGCACGCCGAACACCACGTTCAGCACGCCCTTGGGCAGGCCGGCATCGTCCAGCGCCTTGGCCAGCGCCAGACAGGTCGCCGGCGTTTCCTCGGCCGGCTTGATGATGCAGGCGCAGCCGGCACCGAGCGAGGCCGCGATCTTGCGTGCCGGCGTCACTGCCGGGAAATTCCAGGGGGCAAAGGCCGCGACCACGCCGATCGGCTGCTTCATCACGATCTGGCGCACGCCCTCGGTCCGGGCCGGGATCAGGCGGCCATAGGCGCGGCGGCCTTCCTCGGCGAACCATTCGAACTGATCGGCCGAACCCATCACTTCCACGCGCGCTTCGGCGAACGGCTTGCCCTCTTCCAGCACCATCATGGTGGCGATCTGGTCGGCGCGCTCACGGATCAGCTCAGCCGCCTTGCGCAGCACCTTGGCGCGGTCATAGGCCGAGATCCGGCTCCACAGCTTGAAGCCCTTGGCGGCGGCGTCCAGCGCCGCGTCCAGGTCGGCGGCGGTCGCGAGCGGCAGTTCCGCCAGCGTCTCGCCGGTCGCGGGATTGATCACCTGATGGAAATCGCGGCCGCCGCCGGCAAGCCAGGCCCCATCGATGAACAAGGTCGGGGTCGGATAGCGTGTGTCGGTCATGGCTCGTCTCCTCGAAGCGTTGCGCCCGAGAATTTGAGGTCATCGTACAAGTTTGTAAAGCCGAACCGATCGCTCCGCGCGGATATAGCGCTTCAGGCGGCGGCCGGGGACGGCTTGGGCAGTTTCTCGGCCAGGCCCAGCAAAGCCTCGCGCCGGGCCATCTCGGCCCAGATCTCTTCCGGCGTGATGTCCATGTGCGCCCAGAGCACGGCCAGATTATAGATCAGGTCGACGCTTTCCAGCACCACGCCCTCGCGATTGCCGGTCGCGGCATCGATCGCGACCTCGATCGCTTCCTCGCCCAGCTTCTGCGCGATCTTGGGCGTGCCGGTCGAGAACAGCTTGGCGGTGCGCGACGAGGCAGCGGGGGCGCCCTTGCGGGCCATGACGGCGGCATAGAGCCGCTCGATCGGATCGTTCATCGCCCTTTCGCCCCCTCACCAGCCTGCAAGAATAGTAGGTCGTGCCGCCGGCCCGAGTCACAAGATGGATCAATCGGGCAATTGGTCTAGCGATCCGGCGGCGCGCGGCCGGGACGCTCATAAAACCGACCCGGAATCATGCTAGGCAGGACGGCTTCATCCCTGTTCGGAAGATCCCGATCATGACCGCCGCCGCTCCCTCCTACGACCTCGCCATCGTCGGCGCCGGCATCATCGGCCTGGGGCACGCGCTGGCCGCCTCCCGGCGCGGGTTGAAGACCATCGTCATCGACCGCGATGCCCAGGCGAACGGCGCCTCGATCCGCAATTTCGGTTTCATCACCGTGACCGGCCAGGCCGGTGGCGCCATGTGGCAGCGCGCGCGCCGCGCCCGCGACGTCTGGAACGAGATCGTCGGCCCGGCCGGCATCCCGGTCATCCATCGGGGCACGGCGATCTTGGCCCGCAGCGACGAGGCGATGGCGGTGGCGGAGGAGTTCGCCGCGGGCGCCATGGGCGAGGGCTGCGAGGTGCTGCCGCCCGCCGCGCTCGACGACAAGCTGCCGGCGGCACGCCGCGACGGCGTCCGGGGCTTCCTCTGGAGTCCACACGAGTTGCGCGTCGAGCCGCGGACCGCGGTGCCGGCGGTGGCGAAATGGTTGGAGACCGCCCATGGCGTGACCTTCCTGCGCGGCGCCGCCGTGACGCGCGTGGCGCCGCCGCGGATCGAGACCAGCCGCGGCCCGGTCCATGCCGCCCGGGTCGTGGTCTGCCCCGGGCCGGATCTGGTGACGCTGTTTCCCGAGACCATCGCCAAATACCGGCCGACGCTGTGCAAGCTGCACATGCTGCGCCTGGCGCCGCAGGGCTGGACGTTGGGCGCCTCGGTGATGATGGACCTCAGCTTCGGCCGCTATCTGGGTTTCGACGGCTGCCCCAGCGTCGACGCCCTGCGCGCCCGCATCGCCCGGCTGGAGCCGGAAACGCTCGCGAACGGCATCCATCTGATCGTGGTGCAGAGCGCCGACGGCTCGCTGGTCGTCGGCGATTCCCACCATTACGCGCCGACGCCCGACCCGTTCGCGCCGGATGCGGTCGATCAATTGATCCTGCGCCATGCCAAGGAAACCCTGGACCTGGCCGACGATCGCATCGTCGAGCGCTGGACCGGCGTCTATCCGTCTTCCGACAACGACACGCCCGCGTTTTTCGACACGCCGCTGCCGGACGTGCGGGTCGCGATGGTTACCAGCGGCGCCGGCATGAGCACCGGCTTCGCGCTCGCCGAAGAAGTGATTGCCGATCTCTACGGATAACCGTAGGGATGGGGCATGCATCTCGACGACGCATTTTACCGGCTCACCCTGGCGCTGTTCTGCGGCGCGCTCATCGGTATCGAGCGGCAATGGCGCCAGAAGATGGCGGGGCTGCGCACCAACGTGCTGGTTGCGATCGGTGCCTGTGCCTTCGTGCTGTTCGCCTATCGGCTGACCCCCGTCGGCGATGCGACGCGCATGGCCGGCCAGGTCGTGACCGGCATCGGCTTTCTGGGCGCCGGCGTGATCATGCACGAGGGCGTCAACGTCCATGGGCTGAACACGGCGGCGACGCTCTGGTGTTCGGCTGCGGTCGGCATGTTCGCCGGCGCCGGCCTGCTGTTCGAGGCCGCGATCTTCGCGGTGTTCGTAACGCTCACCAACATGGTGCTGCGCCCGATCGTGGGATTCATCAACCGCCATACCGGGCCGCCCGCCGAGATCGAACAGCGCTATGTCATCAAGGTCGTGGCCGCCAAGAGCGACGAGGCGCGGCTGCGCGCCGGTCTGCTGGACGCGCTGGAGACCGGCCATCTGGGCCTGCAGCAGTTGAAAAGCACGGCGCTCGACGGCGGCGAGATCGAGATCTCGGCGACGGTCGTGGCGCCCCGGCGCGAGGATGCCAAGATGGAGGCGATCGTCAGCCGCGCCAGCCTGCAGCCCTCCGTCAGCGCCGCCAAATGGCAAGTGGCGCCGAGCGGGCGAACGCCGTCCGACTGATTAGGGCTGCTCGCCCGCAGCCAGCCTTGCGTCGATTGCGTCCAGGATCGGCAGCAGGTCGGCGACGCTGTCGATGACATAATGCGCACCGGCGCGGGTCAGTTCGTCGGCGGCCGTCTCGCGTCGGTCGGCGAACTCGGCGGGCTTCAGCGCCGCGGTTTCTTCCACCGACAGGCCGAAGCCGTTGCCGCTCACGGCCAGACCCACGGTCCAGGTGCCGGCATTCAGCCCTTCGGCGATGCCCGGGACCGTGTCATCGACCTTGATCACGGCGGCCGGCGACCAGATGCCGAGGTCGGCGAAGCAGCGATACATCATCAGCGGGCTCGGCCGGCCTTCGCTCAGGTCGCCGGCGCAGACCATATTGTCCGGCACATAGCCGCCCTTGGCCGCGATCGGGGCCAGCACCGCCATGATCGGGCGGTTATAGCCGGTGGTCGACCCGATCTTGAGGCCACGGGCGCGCAGGCTTGCGACCATGTCGAGCGCGCCGGGGATGAAATCGGCGAATTGCGGCACGACTTCGGCATTCAGCGGCGTGAACACGCCATAGATCCGGTCGACATCCTTGTCGGTGAATTGGCGGCCATGGGCCGCCTGCCAGCGTGCGGCGACCGCCGGCAGATTGCCCAGCGCATGGATATGCTGCCATTTCGGCAGGCCCATCGGCACGCGCGCCTCGGCGACCGAGATCTCGACGCCGAACTGCTTGAACACTTCGACGAACACGCCCATCGGCGCCCGGCTGCCATGGTCGACGATGGTGCCGGCCCAGTCGAACACGATTGCCTGGATCTTGCCGCGATAGATGGGTGCCATGATGGGTCCCTCCTTAGCGGGGTGCGACCTTGGTCGGAATGCGTGACAGGCCGATCAGCACGGCGAGCGTGGCCAGGATCAGAAGGATGGTCAAGGCCGAGCCCTCGAACACATCGCCGCGGTCGGTCAGCGAGAAAATATTGACCGGCAATGTCACCCAGCCCGGCGGATAGATCATCACCGTCGCCCCGAGCTCGCCCATCGACAGCGCGAAACTTAACGAGAATGCGGCGATCAGGTGCGGGCTGATCAGCGGGATGGTGACATGGCGCAACCGATAGGCGGGCCGCGCACCCAGGCTTTCGGCGACCTGCTCGAAATCCGGCGACAGGCGGGCGAGACCGGCCGAGACATTGCCGTAGGTGAAGGCCGAAATCAGGATCATGTGGGCGACGAACACGATCGTCGCCGTGCCGTTCAGCAGCAGCGGCGGCCGGCTGAATGCGACCAGCAGACCCAATCCGACCGAGACGGACGGCACGGCGCTCGGGATGAAGAACAGCAGGTCCAGGATCCGGCGCAACGAGCCCGTGTAGGCGCGCAGGCCCAGCGCCGCCCAGGTGCCGAGCAGCAATGCCACGGTGCTGGCGACCATGCCGGTCACCACGCTGGTCCAGAGCGCCTCGCCGCTGGCGCCCGAGACCGCGTCCAGATAATGCTCGAGCGTCGGCAGTGACGGCAGCACGTCGTTCCATTGCCCGGCGAAGCTCGCGGCCAGGATGATGGCGAGCGGCGCCACATAGATGGTGCCGATCAGGAAGGCGGCGACACCCCAGGCGAACCAACGGCCGGCGCTAGACCACACCAGCATTGCGACCTCCGAACCGGGCGATCACCGCGCGATAGACCATGTAGAGCGACAGCGACAGCGCCACGTTGATGACGGCGATGACGCAGGCCGCCGTATAGTCGAACTCCTGGATCGCCTTGTCATAGACCAGCAACGGCAAGGTGATGACGCCCTTGGCGCCGATGAACAGCACGATGCCGAACTCGTTGACGGTCAGGAGCAGGCACAGGCTGCCGCCGGCCAGCAGCGCCGGCATGGCGGCCGGCAGAATAATCTCGCGGATGATGCGCGGCGCGCGCGCGCCGAGGCTGCTCGCGACCTCGATCTGCGCCGTCTCGATCAGCGAGAAGGCCGCCATCAACGGGCGGAGTACAAAGGGCGTATAGACCGTGATCTCGGCCAGGATCACGCCCCAGGGCGAATAGAGGAAATCGACCGGCGGCGTCTCGAACCCGAACAGCTCGACCAAAGCGCCGTTCAGCACGCCGGCCGAGCCATAGATGAAGGTGAAGGCCAAGGCCGCGAGGAAGGTCGGCAGTGCGATGAACGTGTCGATGAAGCGCGCGATCTCCTTGGCACCCGGAAACGGCACGAAGGACAGCACCAGCGCGATCGCGAAGCCCAGCACCAGGCAGCCGGCGCTGGAGGCGACGGCGATCTCGATCGTGTGCCAGAGCGCGCCCAGGAACAGGCCGGATTTGAACACGGCGGCGAAATGGGTGAAGGACAGGGTGGTGCCGTCGCCGGTCAGCGCCTGGATCGCAATCAGCGACAGCGGATAGAAGAACAGACCGGCCAGCACCAAGAGCGGCGGCAGAATCCATAAGCGCCCGCCGCCGGCGCGGACCGAGCCCGCCAGCGCCGCGTCAGACATGGGCGATCTCAGACATGGGCGATCAGCGTCCCGTCGGCCGGGGCGAAGCCCAGGTCCAGCGGGGCGCCATGGGCCGGCGGCTCGCGCAGCGGAGCCGACACCAGGCGCAGCGGCGTGCCGACGCAATCGAGCGTGATGGCGTGATGGTCGCCCTGCCACTGCACATGGGTGACGGCGGCGGTCAGGCGATTGTCATGCTGCGGTTCCGCCAGCTTGAGGTCGTGCGGGCGGATACACAGCAGGCACTCGGCGCCGGCCTGGAGCGTCGGATGGGCCGGCACGCTCAGCACCGCGTCGCCGAAGCGGACGCGGACCAGGCCGGCCTCGGCCGGGCCCTCGATCTTGACCGATAGCAGGTTGGCGCGGCCCAGGAACTCGGCGGTGAAGCGGTTCGGCGGCCGGCTATAGAGCCCGTGGGACGGCCCGAACGAGCTCAGGCAACCGTCCTTCATGATCGCGATGCGGTCGGCGAGCGTCAGTGCCTCGCTCTGATCGTGGGTGACATAGAGCACGGTCAGGTTCGGCAGGTCGCGATGCAGCTTCGCCAGTTCCTCGACCATCGAGCGGCGGATCTGGGCGTCGAGCGCCGACAAGGGTTCGTCCAGCAGCAGCACGCGCGGCTGCACCGCCAGCGCGCGGGCGATGGCGACCCGCTGCTGCTGGCCGCCGGACAATTCGCGCGGGAAGCGGCCGACATAGGCGGCCATGCCGACCAGGCGCAGGCAGTCCTTGACCCGGTCCTGGATCAGGTCGGCCTCGGCCTTCTGCGCCCTGAGACCGAAGGCGACATTGTCCTCGATCTTCATGTGCGGGAAGAGCGCGTAATTCTGCACGACCATGCCGATGCCGCGGGCATAGGGGGGCAGGTCGGTGACGTCGGTCTCGCCGATGCGGATCCGGCCGGATTGCGGCCGGACGAAGCCCGCGACCGCGCGCAGCGCCGTGGTCTTGCCCGAGCCCGACGGGCCGATCAGCGCCATGATCTCGCCGCGGCGGATCTGCAGCGAGAAATCGCTCAGCACCACGTTGCCCTTATAGGCAACGGTGATGCCTTCGAACGAAATGCCCTCGCCGCCCAATATGGACGGCGAGGGGGTGTCGGTGACGGCCAGGCCCATAGGGCTCAGCTGCCGGTGACCGTGTGCCACTTGGCGACGTCGGCCTGCAGATCGGTCAGGACCTGCGCCCAATCCGGCGTCCAGACCTCGACGCCTTCCATCAGCTTATGCAGGTTCTTGTAGGATTCGTCGGTCGGCGTCACGTCCTTGCGCACCGGCAGGCCCTGGGCCACGGAGGTGACGGTCGCCTGCGCTTCCTTGGTCAGCAGGAAATCGATCAGCTTCTTGCCGGCATCGGCGTTGGGCGCACCCTTGACCAATCCCACATAATAGGGCAGCGCGAAGGTCGAACGCTTGCCGTCCGGGCCGGCCGGCCAGAACACGCGGATGTTCGGGTCCTGCGCCATCTGCGAGACGTTCATCTGCAGATCGCCGTTGGCGACATGCAACTCGCCCTTGTTGACGAGCGCCGTCAGCTTGCCGGTCGAGGCGGACGGACCGACGTTGTTCTCCTGCAGCTTGCCCAGATAGGAGAAGCCGGCGTCCTTGCTGCCGAAGGCGTGGAACACTTCGATCATGACCGCGGTGCCGTCGCCGGCCTGGCCGGGCGTCGAGTACTGGATCTTGCCCTTGAACTTCGGGTCGAGCAGGTCGGTGAAGAACACCGGCGGCGTCTTCAGCACGGCGCTGTCGTAGATGAAATTCATGTAGTTGTTGACCAGCGCCAGATAGAGCCCCTTCGGGTCCTTCTGTTCCGGCGCCACTTCTTCCGAGCCCTTCGGCATGTAGGGCTGCAGCAGCCCGTCGGCCGCGGCCTTCTGGATGAACGGCGGCAGGGTCACCAGCACGTCGGCCTGCGGATTGGTCGCCTCCTTGGCGACCCGCTCGACGACGCCGCCGGAGCCGGCTTCGACATATTGAACCTTGACGCCGGTCGCCTTGGTGTAGGCGGCGAACTGGGTCTCGTACCAGCTGTTCTTGCCGTCATGCAGGCCATCGGCGCTATAGACGGTGACGACATCGCTGGCGGCCCAGGCGGGTGCGGTCCCGAGAACGGCGAGCCCCAGTCCGACGACGACGAGTTTCTTGATCAACATGTTCGGGTCCTCCCAACATAAAGTGCGGGCACCTTAATCGCCCGACATGACGATGGCGTTACAGGTTTGGACGGAAGTGACGGGCGGTCTGACGCCTCGTCCGGCGGTGCTTCGCCTGCCGGGAGGAAACGTTTTCACGCAATCTGCCTGGCGCCAAGAGCTTCGTGCCTATTCGGCGGGCGCCACCCGGACCTGATAGTCGATAACGTCGCTGAAATTCGCAGCCACGCGTAGCGCGCGGGCGATGGCTTCCGGGTTGGCGGCTCTGGCGACGGCGGCGGCAAAGAGGCGGATGGCTGCGCGGGCGTCGGCGTCGAGGGTCGGGTCGTCCGGCAGCAGGCCGGCGACGCTTGCCGGCGCGCCAGCCCGCCGCTCGGCAGCGAAATGCCGGATCGCGGCAGCGTCCGTCTCGGCCGGTACCTCGACCTCGACCCGCACCAGCCGGCGGGTCTCGCGATGACGGCGCACGCGCAGGGTCGTCTCGGTAACGGGCCGGGCCATGGGTTTCCTCAATGTTTCCGGAAACGAGGACGAACATGTTTCCGGAAACATTGAACGTCGGCGGGCGCCGTTTGGCAATGGCCCAGACCTGTCCGGCGCGCAAGGCCGCGTCAGTTGACGCCGCGGGCGGCGCTCCCCTATGGTCTCGGCCATGGCGATGACGGTGATATCAGGCGCGTTCCCCGCGCGAATTATCCGCCCGGCTCCTTGAACCTAAGGGGCCGGGATCGTTCGTCTGCGCCGGCGCACCCCGCGCCCCGCCTATTCCTATTCTGGCCGTCTCTAGAAGGCGCCTCGGTCCCGCCGGGATCGATGCCCACGGCCGCAGCTTCCGGATGACCATTGCCATGTCCGTCGATTACCGACCGACCGTGTTTCTGCCGCAGACCGATTTCCCGATGAAGGCCGAACTGCCGAAGCGCGAGCCGGCGTT
>Ga0302314_10000580_pt1 | contig 67288 bp, 59 predicted proteins | sample III_Palsa_N2_3_FD_200533 | JGI IMG/M metagenome (GOLD analysis project Ga0302314, IMG submission 200533) | Peat permafrost microbial communities from Stordalen Mire near Abisko, Sweden - III_Palsa_N2_3 | ecosystem: Environmental > Terrestrial > Soil > Palsa > Peat permafrost | place: Sweden...
GTTGAGCGCAAACCGCGCAAGGCGGCGGCCCGATGAGTGTCATGCAGATCAAGCGGGTCGACTGGCTGGTCAGCATCACCGTGCTCAGTTCGTTGCTGATGGTCTGGCTGGTGCTGACCGGTTTCGATGCGGTGCTGCATTTCCTGCAGCAGCTCGGCAACATCGGCAAGAACGGCTACACCCTGACCGACGCCATCGTGTACGTGCTGGTCACCATGCCGCGCCGGCTGTACGAGATGTTCGGCAATGCGGCGCTGATCGGCGGTCTGCTGGGACTTGGCGGCCTTGCGGCCACCGGCGAGCTGACTGCACTGCGTGCGACCGGCATGTCCAAACTGCGTATCGCGACATCTGCCGTCGGCATCGTTGCGGTGTTGATGGTCGGGGTGGTGATCCTGGGCGAAACCGCCGCGCCATGGGGCGACCAGCAGGCGCAGGCGATGGATCTTCGCCTGAAATCATCAGGCAGTATCGGCTCGACCAGCAGTGGCTTGTGGGCGCGCGATGGCGATCGCTTCATCAATGCCAAGAGCAGCCTGCTGCGACGGGTGAATGGACATGATTCGCTACAACTGGAAGACGTTCGGGTGTTCACCTTGACACCCGACGGGCAGTTGAGCCGTTTCGACTGGGCCAAGACGGCCGAGCACAATGGCAAGCAGTGGGTGTTCGATCAGGTACGCAGCACTACGCTGGACGACCAAGGTACGCACACCACCACGGCAGTCAATGAGCATTGGGAGTCGCGGCTCGATCCGGATGTGCTGGAGCAGTCTTTGATCCAGCCGCAATACCTGGCCATGCGCGACCTGCGTCGCAACATGGTCTATCTGGAGACCAATGGCGAAAGTCCGGGCGTCTATGCCATTGCATTCTGGGGGCGTGCGCTATACGCGCTGAACGTGCTGGTGCTGGTGCTCTGCGCGATGCCGTTCGCATTTGGCGCGTTGCGTTCGGGTGGCCTAGGCAAGCGCATGTTCCTTGGCATGTTGCTGGCGATCGGCTGGTATTTCCTGCAGAAGGCGATGGTCAGTTTCGGTACGGTCTACGGTATTCCGCCGCTGGTTGCCAATCTGCTGCCGGCCGTGGTGCTGGCACTGGCGGCGTGGCTGTATTTCCGCAAGCACGCCTGACGATTCCAGACTGACTCGCAGCGGCGGCGGCCGACCATTTGCGTCATCTGTGTCGCACAGCAGGCATGCGTTGACCGGCGATCCTTCCGGTATCCATCGCCATGCATCCATTTGCCGCAGAGCGTGCGCCGCTGGACATGCCGAGTGTGATCGCGATCGCACCAGGGTCATTCCGTACAGAAAAGTGCCAAGCGCCTCGCGGTGTGGTGTGAAACTGGCTTGTCTTGACGTGTTGGTGATGGGCGCATCCGTTTCGCAGAAGTGCTTGGTTGCTGCCAGCATCCTCAATCCAGCATCGCCAATGATTCGGTGGTTTCCATGTTGGCACCGCTGACTGGCTGCGAATCTGGTGCAAACTTGCCGCCCTCGGCCAGTAGCGCGACCAAGTCGCCCTGGTGGGTCAGTTCGTCGAAACGGCCCTGTTCCACCAGTTGGCCCTGATCCAGCACCAGAATCAGGCCGGCGTTGCGCATGGTGGACAGCCCATGCGGCGCCGGCTGCAAGACTGCCTGGGTGAGTCACTGCACACCACGAATTTCGTCGTGCTACTACCGGATCTCAGCGCACCGATCGGGTACTTGCGGCGGCGGCGGGTTGCTCGCATCCGCTTGACCGATCAAGCTGATGGGGTTTCCTGATCGAGAGGTTTTGCCGTGGATGTGATCGACCTGCGCAGTGACACCGTGACCCGCCCCACCGCCGCGATGCGTGAGGCGATGTTGGCCGCCGAGGTCGGTGACGACGTCTACGGCGAGGACCCCACGGTCAATGCGCTGCAGCAGCGGATGGCCGATGAGCTCGGTTTTGATGCCGGGCTGTTCGTGCCCAGCGGCACGCAATCCAACCTGCTGGCGCTGCTGGCACATTGCGAGCGCGGTGACGAATACCTGGTCGGCATGGATGCGCATACCTACAAGTTCGAAGGTGGTGGCGCGGCGGTGCTCGGCTCGATTCAGCCGCAGCCGATCGTGCAGGCGGCAGATGGCAGCTTGCCGTTGCAGAGCATCGAGGCGGCGATCAAACCGATTGACCCACACTTCGCCCGCACCCGCCTGCTGGCACTGGAAAACACCTGGCATGGCCGGGCGCTGCCGCTGGAGTACCTGACCGCTGCGCACGACGTGGCGCGTGCGCACGGACTCGGCCTGCATCTGGACGGCGCGCGTCTGTACAACGCCGCGGTGGCCTGCGGCGTGCCGGCGCGGGAGATTGCACGGCATTTCGATTCCGTATCCATCTGCCTGTCGAAGGGGCTCGGTGCGCCGGTCGGCTCGGTGCTGGTCGGCTCGCATGCGCTGGTCGACAAGGCGCGGCGCTGGCGCAAGGTTACCGGCGGCGGCTGGCGTCAAGCCGGCATCCTTGCAGCAGCAGGCCTGTATGCGCTGGATCATCACGTGACGCGCCTGGCCGATGATCATCGCCGCGCGGCGTATCTGGCCGGTCGCCTGCGCGAAATTGCCGGCATCGAACTGCTCGGGCAGCACACCAACATGGTGTTCATCGACGTGCCACCCGAGCGCTTGCGCGAGCTGGACGTCCATTTGCGCGCAGTCGGCATCCGCATCAGCATCGGTTACCTGCCCACGCTGCGGCTGGTGATGCACCTGGATATTGACGACGATGGTGTGGCGCGCACGGTTGCGGCCTTCGCAGCTTTCTTCCTGCGGAACTGAATCAGTGGTGCTGCGTATAGCGCGCGGTTAGTGCGCTCAGTGGAACATCAGGTTGATCGCGACCAGGGTGACGACGAGCACCAGCAGGGTCAGCGGTATACCGACGCGCAGGAAGTCCTTGCTGCGGTAGCCACCGGGACCGGTGACCATCATCAGCGCCGGATGGCCGGAGCTGAGCAGGAAGGTGTTGGATGAGGACACCGCGACGATCAAGGCATACGCCGACGGATTGCCGCCGGTGGCGACCGCCACGCTGATCGCGATCGGCACCATCATCACGGTGGCACCGACGTTGGACATCACCTGCGAGAACAGCAAGGTGAGAATGGCCAGGCAAGCCTGAAGCACCCATGGCGATGCACTGCCCAGATGCTGCAGCACGATCTGTGCGATCCACGCAGCGGTACCGGTGGAATCCATCGACCAGCCCAACGGAATCAGGCAAGCGGTCACGAAGATCGTCTTCCAGTTGATCGCCCTATACGCCTCGTCCATGTTCAGCACGCCGGTGAGCAGCATGCCGATCGCGCCGGTCATCATCGCCACCGACAGGTCGAGGTTGGTGAACAGCGCCAGACATTTGGCCATCACGAAGAAGCCCACCGCCTGCCAGATCTTGCCGGGGCGCTGTTCCTCCTTTGGGATGTCGGTGACGACGACCAGATCCTTGTCTTCCGCCGCCAGCGACAGATCGCGCCAGTTGCTGTGCAGCACCACGGTGTCGCCGGCGCGCAGGGTCACCCCGCGCACGTCGTCGCGGAATACATGCTCGCCACGGGTCACCGCCAGCACCGAAATACCGAAGCGCTTGCGCAGGCGCAGTTCGCCCACGGTCTGCTTGATGAAACGCGAAACCGGTGGAATCACCACTTCGGAAATGCCGGCGCGGCTCGGGTTGAACAGCTCGCCGAGCTGGCGCATGCGGGTCGACAGCCGGCATAACTGGTTGTTGGCAAACTGAGTCAGCTGGTCGCGCGGGCCGAGTACGCCAAGCACCGAACCGACCCAGATCACGTGATCGGCCGGTGGCGCCATGCGTGCATCGTTGCCGCTCTTGATCGCCAGGATCATCGGCGCGCCGTGCAGTTGCTCGACCTCGCCGATGCTCATGCCGACCAGCGGACTTTCCGCGGTGACGGTGAGTTCGGCGGTCTCGCCGCCGATGCCGTAGGTCTCGGCGAAGTAGCTCTCGGTGCGACCGGGGGTCACCTTCAGCCGTTCGTCCTCGTGACCGGGCAGCAGCTTGCGACCGAAGAAATAGAAGTACGCCACGCCGAGGAGGGCCAGCGCCAAGCCGATCGGAGTGACGCTGAACAGGCCAAACTTCGGGATCGTGTGCGCGCCCGGTGGCAGGTTCACGTTTGCGCTGGCGATCAGGTCGTTCAGCACGATCAATGGCGAGTTCGCGATCAGCGTGGTATTCGTCGCAGTGAGGATGCAGAACGCCATCGGCAGCAGCAGTCGGGACAGCGGCACGCCGGTGCGTGCGGACAGGCGGCTGCTGACCGGGATCATCAGCGCGGCCAACGCCTGGCTGGGAATCACCGCACTGAACAGGCTGGCGACCAGGTTGATCACCAGACCGAGACGCGATTCCACACCACGTGCCATGCGCATCACGAAGCGCGCGGTGAGGTTGAGTACGCCGGCGCGATCCAGTCCCTCGCCCATGATCATGATCGCCATGATCGCGATCACCGCGTTGCCGGCGAAACCGTTGAACACGCGGTCGGCCGGGATCAGCCCGGTGAGGCCGATCGCCACGACCACCAGCAGCGCCACCATGTCGGCGCGGATCCACTCCAGCACCAGCATCAGCATGGTGAAGCCCACCAGCCCGAGTACCAGGATCATTTCGGGGGTGAGCGAGAGACCCACTAGCTTAGAGCCTGCTCATGATCTCCAAGTACCCCGCGCCGGGAGCTGTTTGCGCGCAGACCAAGGAAGAACGAAGGAGTGGACGTCCGTCCACGACTGAGTGATGACGCAGGCATGCGCGCAAACAGACCCGGCCCGCAGGGTTGCCGTCGAGTGGCCGCCATGCGGCAGCGCGCGGCTTGGCCTGACGGCCAGTCAGGCGCTGCGCCACGCACTACCACCTGGCGGCCACTCGATGACAACGCGGGGCACTTGGAGATCATGAACAGGCTCTCAGGTCCCGCAAGGGCAGCTGGCTATGGCGGATACGGCTGGGCAGTGGAAGCTTCACGCTGCGTCGATTCGTCCCTGTGTGGATTGCCGCAGTATAAGCGTGCCGGTGCGGTCACTGGTGAACCCCGGCCACATGGAGGCTTGCTCAGGTCTTGCGATAAAGCAGATCCCACACGCCATGACCAAGCTTCAGGCCGCGTCGCTCGAAGTGCGTCTCGATGCGCCAAGCAGGCTTCTCGGCGTACTGGCCAGGGCCGATCGCGTTGCGCCAGTCCAGCGCGGCTTCCATCACCTCAAGCATGTACTCAGCATACGGTTGCCAGTCGGTGGCCAGATGCAACAGGCCATCCGGTGCCATGCGCGAGGCGAGCAGAGCGACGAACTCCGGCTGGATCAGTCGGCGCTTGTTGTGGCGTTTCTTATGCCACGGGTCAGGAAACCAGATGCGTGCTTCGGCGAGCGTACCGGGCGCGATCTCGTGTTCGAGCACCTCCACCGCGTCGTGCTTGTACAGCCGCACGTTGCTGGCGTCGCGTGCGGCCAGCGCATTCATCAGCCGTCCGACGCCGGGGCCATGCACCTCGATGCCGAGAAAGTCGCGCGCCAGGTCATGCTCGCTGGCCCAGGCCAGTGCCTCGCCGTTGCCGAAACCGATCTCCATCACCAGCGGTGCATGCCGGCCGAAATTTGCGTTGAAGTCGTGCGGGGTAGCGCGATAGTCGATGCCGAAGCGCGACCACAGCGTGTCGAACGCGCGCTGCTGCGCCGGCGTCATGCGGCCTTCGCGCAGCACGAAGCTGCGGATGCGGCGCATGTATTCCGGTGCGGCGTCGTCGTGATCGTGATGCTCGTTCATGTGGCTCAGCCAATCGTCCCGTCGATCGGCGAGGACGCGGAAGCGTAGCGCTTGCGCGGAATGCGGCCGGCGCGGAACGCGGCACGGCCAGCCTGGATCGCCAGCTTCATCGCGTGCGCCATCAGCACCGGATCCTTCGCACCGGCGATCGCGGTATTCATCAGCACGCCGTCGCAGCCCAGTTCCATCGCGATCGCGGCGTCGGAGGCCGTGCCCACGCCGGCGTCGACGATGATCGGAACCTTGGCGTTCTCGATGATCTCCAGCAGGTTGTAGCGGTTCTGGATGCCGAGGCCCGAGCCGATCGGCGCAGCCAGCGGCATCACTGCGACGCAGCCGATGTCCTCGAGACGCTTGGCCAGGATCGGGTCATCGCTGGTATAGACCATCACCTCGAAGCCGTCGGCGACCAGGATCTCGGCAGCCTTCAGCGTCTCCACCACATCAGGGAACAGCGTGCGCTGGTCGCCCAGCACCTCGAGCTTCACCAGTTGGTGACCGTCGAGCAGCTCGCGTGCCAGCTTGCAGGTGCGCACCGCATCCACCGCGTTGTAACAGCCGGCGGTGTTCGGCAGCAGCGTAAATTGATCCGGCGGCAATGCATCAAGCAGGTTCGGCTTTCCGGCATCCTGGCCGATGTTCACGCGGCGGATCGCCACGGTAACGATCTCGGCGCCCGCGGCCAGTGAGGCGGCGCGGGTCTCGTCGAAATCCTTGTACTTGCCGGTACCGGTGAGCAGCCGTGAGCCGTAGCTCCTGCCGGCGATGATCAGTGGATCGGCGATATCGGTGGTCTTGCGATTCATGACGATGCCTGGGGTACTAGCGGGCTTGGCGATGGGTGGCGAAGCGACGGAAACTCAGCCGCCGCCAATGGCGTGGACGATTTCAAGTTGGTCGCCGTCGGCCAGGATGTGACTGGCGTGCAGGCTGCGTGGCACGATCTCGTGGTTGAGTTCCACGGCCACGCGCCGGCCAGCGTAACCAGCCTGTTCCAGCAGCTTGGCAACGGTGGTGGCAGGAGCGCAGTCGCGCGGTTGACCATTGAGCGTAATGTGCATACTGGCATTGTAGCGGCTGTGGCGGCGAGTACCGATTTGCGGCGGTGCACCGGTATAGTCTGGCCTCAGTTCCGGCTGCGGTCTTCGGTGATTCATGCGACGTTAGGTTGGCACTTCCGCACGGCCATATGCGGCGATGGGGAGGGCCAGTAGTTCCAACCGCAGGAGTCCCGGGTTACCATCCGCAGGCCAAGGCGGGTGTAGCTCAATGGTAGAGCTGTAGCTTCCCAAGCTACTGACGAGGGTTCGATTCCCTTCACCCGCTCCACTACCCCGATCCCCACCGAGCAATCCCGAATCCACATGGCAGATCTGATCAACACGGATCTGGTCACTCTGGGTTGGCGCGAGCGGCTGGCCTTGCCACAGCTTGGCATCGGCATGCTCAAGGCCAAGCTCGATACCGGTGCGCGCAGCAGTTCGCTGCATGTGGATACTCTCGAGGCGTTCCAGCGCGACGGCGTGACCTGGCTGCGCTTCACCATGCATGTCGGCCGGCGTCAGCCGGTGCATGTGTGCTGCGAGGCGCCGGCACTGGATCGGCGTGCGGTGACTGACACGGGTGGCCGTCGCACCGAACGCTGGTTCATCCGCAGCGACGTGCGGCTGGCCGGACAGCATTTCAGTGTCGACATCAACCTGACCGATCGGCGCCATATGCTGTTTCCGCTGCTGCTCGGCCGCACTGCCCTGAGCGGGCGTTTTGCGGTGGATCCGGCACGTTCCTATACCCAGTCACGGCCGCTGCTGGTCGCGGACCCTTCATGACGGCCTTTGTATGAAAATTGCGATCCTCTCGCGCAACACGCGCCTGTATTCGACCAAGCGGCTTGTCGAGGCGGGGCGCGAGCGCGGCCACGTGGTGCGCGTGCTCGACCCCTTGCGTTGTTATGTGCGCATCGCGCCGGGCGCCGTGGCGATCCGCTACAAGGGCAGGGAAGTGCGCGATATCGATGCGGTGATCCCGCGCATCGGCACCACCAGCACGTTCTATGGCACCGCCGTGTTGCGCCAGCTGGAAATGATGGGTGTGTACACGCCCAATCCCTCCGATGCCGTACTGCGCGCGCGCGACAAGCTGCGTTGCCTGCAGATACTGGCCGCGCAGGGTATCGACATGCCGGTTACGGTATTCGGCGACAACCCGGACGACACTGCCGATGTACTGGCCCTGCTCGGCGATCCGCCGCACGTGATCAAGCTCAACGAAGGCAGTCAGGGCACCGGCGTGGTGCTGGCCGAGAAGCGCAGCGCGTCGCAGAGCGTGATCGAGGCGTTCCGTGGCCTGTACGCGAACTTCCTGGTGCAGGAGTTCATCGCCGAGGCGAAGGGCAGCGACCTGCGTTGTTTCGTGGTCGGCAAGAAAGTGGTGGCGGCAATGCAGCGCGACGCCAGCCCGGGCGAGTTCCGCGCGAACTTGCATCGCGGCGGTACCGCCATGGCAGCGACCTTGAGTGCGGAGGAAAAACGCATCGCGATACGCGCGGCTGGTGCGCTGGGGCTGGGTATCGCCGGGGTCGACCTGCTGCGCTCCAACCGCGGTCCGCTGTTGCTTGAGGTGAATTCCTCGCCCGGCCTGGAGGGTATCGAGGCCGCCACTGGCGTCGACGTGGCTGGCGCGATCATGGACCTGTTGCTTGCACAGGCCGGTGACACGGTGCGGGGCGCACGCATGCGCCGGAGTGCATTACGAAACGTTTAGTACGAAGATCTTCGTTGAAAGTGTTCCGCTACTGACCTGGCATCCGTCGCAGGAAGATCGGGTGTCGGGGGTTCCCCGCCGGGACACGGCCTGATCCAGGGAGGGTGAGGCAGAAACTGAAGCCCTGATTGATGGGTGCAGTTGTAGCGTCGGGGCTGCTGCAGGCGAGCAAGGTTTACGCTTACAAGACGGAAGTCCTCGTAAAGGCCGATAACAAGGACGACTTCGCCAGCCTGGTTACGACCGTGCGCCAATAGATACAGCCTGGAGGGCGTTACGAGTTCGTCGACAAGAAAGAACGCGACACGGTCGAGGCGAACCTGGCCGACATGCAGTCGCTGTTGAACAAGAGCGGCACGGTGGCGCGGATGGATTACGACAAGAGAATCCAGCTGTACAACGATCAGGAAGTGGTCAATGCGATTCTGACCCGTCGTGATGACGAGCGGCTGGTGTGCGAGTCTTCGCCACCATTGGGTTCCCATTCCCCCAGAATAAGCTGTCGCACATATCGCGATATGGAAATGAGCACCGCAACACCAATAACTATCAACACCAGTTGCTGCAGGTGAACCAGCGCTCGGGCGCTTCTCTCTTGACTGGTGGTGGGGGAAATTGACCAGGTCGGCATGCCGGACGCGACGCGTGGCGAGCGATCCGCAGCTTGCTGGACAGGTTTCGCAAAGATGAGTCGTGCTGGACACGGCCGGGTCTGTTGGTCGGCGTAATGCATACGAAGCATTTAGTACGAACATCTTCGTTGACAGCGTTCGGCCAGCTGACCTAGCATCAGTCGAAGGAAGATCGGGTGTCGGGTGTTCCGCATCGGAACACGGCCTGATCCGGGGAGAGTGGGGCATGAAACTGAGGTTCTGGCTGGTGGGTGCGGTTTTGGGTGTGGCGCTGCTGCAGGCGAGTGCTGTTTACGCCTACAAGACGGAAGTCATCGTCAAGGCCGAGAACAAGAGCGATTTCACTGCGGTAGTCGCGGCCGTGCATCAACAGATGCAGTCCGGCAGGCGCTATGAATTCGTCAATCAGGCTGAGCGCCAGAAGGTCGATGCGAACTTTGCCGACATGCAGTCGCTGTTCGACAAATACGACACCACGGCTCAGATGGATGCCAACGCGAAAGTCCAGCTGTTCAACGACCAGGAGGCGATCAACGCGATTCTGACCCGTCATGACGACAATCGGCTGGTATGCGAGTCAGTGGCGCCGTTGGGTTCCCATATCCCCAAGACGAGCTGCCGCACCTATCGTGAAATCGAACAAGAGCGCCGCGACACCCAGAACTTTCAACAGCAGATGCAGCAGGTGAACGCCCCCGTTGGTGGCAAGGGTTGAACGTCGCGTGACCTGTCATCGTCACGATGGCGGGCTCCAGCATCAGCGAATCGAGGTGTCGGCATGAAGGCGCAACCCACGATCAGTCCCAGACCCACCGAGGGTGAGCTTGAGATTCTGCATGTCTTGTGGACTCGCGATGGATGCACCGTGCGCGAAGTGCACGATGTACTCCGCCCCAGCATCAGTACCGGTTACACCACGACGTTGAAGCTGCTGCAGGTGATGCATGCCAAGGGGCTGGTCGAGCGCGACGATTCGCAGCGTGCCCATGTATACCGCGCGATGCTCAGCAAGGAACGCACGCAGAAGCGGTTCCTTGTTGATCTGGTGCAGCGGGTGTTCGACGGCTCATCTTCGCAACTGGTACTGCATGCGCTCGGCAGCCAGCATGCCAGTCGCGAGGAGTTGCGCGCGATCCGAAGCCTGTTGAACAAGCTCGACAAGGATGCATCGTGATGGACGGGCTACCGGTGATGCTGGTCGGCGCACGGGTGATTGGCTGGACGCTGCTGCACTTCGTCTGGCAGGGGGCATTGCTGGGGCTGCTGTATGCCGCTGCACGCATGGCGTTGCCCCGCGGTGAGGCGCGTTATCGTTTCGGCATGATCATCCTGCTGGCACTTGCCTTGTGCCCGCTGCTGACCTTGTGGCGCCTGCTGGAAGCGGCGCCAGCGGTCATCCAGGCAGCCACGAACATGGTGACTCCTGCCGCGAGTGGCCACGGCGTCGCGCTCGGCACGACTGCCCGGGCATGGGATGCCGGACTGGATGCGCTGCTGCCATGGCTGGCACTGGCATGGTCGGCCGGCGTGCTGCTGCTGTCGCTGCGGGCATGGCGTCAATGGCGTGGACTGAAGGCCCTGGTGCGGATGGCCACACTGATCCCTGAATGGCAGGATCAGGTTGCCGCGATGTCTGCACGTTTCGGTCTGCGTCGGCGCATCACCGTGCTGTGCAGCAAGGTCATTGCCACGCCGGCCGTGGTCGGCTGGGTGCGGCCAGTGATCCTGCTGCCGCTGGCGGTGGTATGCAATTTCCCGGCGACACAGATCGAACTGATCCTTGCCCACGAACTGGCACATTTGCGGCGCTGGGATCCGTTTGCCAACCTGTTCCAGGTCATTCTCGAGACACTGTGTTTCTATCATCCGGTGGTGCACTGGGTATCGCGCGATGTGCGCAATGAGCGCGAGATCTGCTGCGACGAACTGGCGCTTTCGGTCAGCGGCGGCAGCCGGCACGCCTTCGTGACGGCGCTGGCCGAGCTCGGTGAATTGCGCCAGCAGCATGCTTCGCTGCTGCTCGCTGCCAGTGGTGGCGTGCTGCTGGATCGCGTACAGCACATGGTCCTGCCGGAACGTAGTGGTGCATCGGTGCGCACGCCTGCACGCTTTGTGGCCGTGCTGCTTGGCGCTGCACTGGTGTTGCTCACGTTGCGGCTCGAGTGGAAGCAAAACCACCTGCAGCAAAATGTGACCGAAGCGATCACGCAGCTGCAGTCGATGTGGACGCGATCCGGACCGCCGTTGATGCATGCCGATGTGAGCTGGCATCTGGTCGATCTGGCCCTGATGCACGCCGAGGTGTTGCGGCCGGCGGAAAGTGCTTCGCGGATGGCGGATGGCGTGGATCCCGATGGCGTATTGTCGCTGGTGCCGACTGCGATGAAGCTGCCGCGGCTGGCGCCGCTGCAGGTGACTGATCTGATGCCACTTCGACATGACGTGCCGGTGGCGGTTGTCGACGCGCCGGCGGTTCCGGTCGCGCTATCGGCTGGACTGGCGCCGACGCTGGTCCGCACCCGCCAGGCGGTCTATCCGCATGCGGCGGTTGTGCGCGGTATCGAGGGGCAGGTGGTGATCGAGTTTGGCCTGTCTGCCGCGGGTGACGTACAGGATCCGCGTGTGATCAGCGCCCAGCCGACGGGAGTGTTTGATCAGGCGGCGATCGATGCCATACGTGCATGGAAATATGCGTTGCCCGAAGCGGGTGCGACACCCCGGCGGTATCGTCAGACGATCGCGTTCACCCTGAAATCGGGCGAGTCCGGAAGCATGGCCTCCCGGCGGCAGGGTGATTGCCAGGTGGTCACCGGAACGCATATCTGCCGTGAATCCGATGAGGTGGTGGCACGCATTGGTGGGATGGCTGATCAGCCGGCGCAGCCCTGAATCGAAGTCCTTAACGGCGAAGTGAGTACCGGTTAACTGCACCGTAACCAGGGAACCCCTATAAAGATGACACTGTTTTTTGCATGGCACCCCAACCGCTGAGGGCGGGTGACGGCAGATGATGGTATCGGGGCAGTAGCTTGGGCCCAGGTGTGGCGACGGCGAGTCGCGCATCTGGGCCTTTTTATTGCCTGCACGAAGGCGCGTTCAGCTTCGCGGCGCAAGCGGCGCGCTTCGTTCACGCAAGCTTGTTAAGCTTGCACCTTCAGCCGTCCCGTGTGTCGGCTGCGCAGGAGTAATACATGCGCGTTCTGGTGATCGAAGACAACAGCGATATCGCGACCAACATCGGCGACTATCTGGAAGATCGTGGCCACGTGGTGGACTTCGCTGGCGATGGCGTCACCGGCCTGCATCTGGCCGTAGTGCACGATTTCGACGTGATCGTGCTGGATCTCACGTTGCCTGGTATGGATGGCCTGGAAGTAGCGCGCAAGCTGCGTCACGAGGCGCACAAGCAGACGCCGATCCTGATGCTGACCGCGCGCGATGCGTTGGAGCAGAAGCTGACCGGTTTCGAATCCGGTGCTGACGACTACATGACCAAGCCGTTCGCGCTGCAGGAATTGTCCGCGCGGCTGGAAGTGCTGGCACGCCGCGGCAAGGGTCCGCAGAGCCGTGTGCTGAAGGTGGCCGACCTCACCTTCAATCTGGATACGCTCACGGTGAATCGTGAGGGCAAGTCGATCCAGTTGAACCCGATCGGCCTGAAGCTGCTGCAGGCGCTGATGGAAGCAAGCCCGTCGGTGGTCACCCGGCAGGATCTGGAACAGCGAGTGTGGGGCGAGGAGCTGCCCGACAGCGATTCGTTGCGCGTGCATATCCACGGCCTGCGCGCGGCCATCGACAAACCGTTCGAGAAGCCGCTGATCCACACGCGGCATGGCATTGGCTATCGGATGGTCGAGCCGGATGCAGTCCAGGCGTAAGCTTCGGTTTCGATTGATCATATCCTTCGCGCTGTTCGGCTTCGGCCTCAGCGCGCTATTCGCCGTGGCCGCGCTGAACATTCGTTCAAAGGTGGAAGATCAGCTGATCACGGCGAGCCTGCAGGACGAAGTGGACAATCTGAACGCGCAGGTGCTTGCTGACCGCACTCAGGTTCCGCATTTCAACATCGTGAAAGCGTGGACGTGGAGTGACCGCACGATTTACAAGGCGCCGCTCAACTGGCAACAGTTGGGCACCGGTGTGCACGACATCACCGAGACCGATGCCAACGGTCAGACCAAGCGCTACAAGCTCGCCGTGCGGCGCAAGGATGGTGTGATCAATTTCTTGCGCTACGACGTTTCGCGCGACGAGCTGGGTAAGCAACAACTGCTGATCAGTGTTATTGGTGCCGTATTCCTGTTCGGTCTGCTGTCCTTGGCGATCGGCCTCTGGCTGTCGCGCAAGGTCCTCAAACCAGTCAGTGATCTCGCCAATCGCCTTCGTGACTTCCGCAAGGCCGGCAAGGCCGAACCGCTGGCGCCGCATTTCGCTGACGACGAAGTGGGCGAACTGGCGCATGTGCTGGACGAATATTCGGCGCGGCTCACCGCGATGGTTGAACGCGACCGTGAGTTCAACTCCGATGTCAGCCACGAACTGCGCACCCCGCTGGCGGTGATCGCCAGCACCACCGAATTGCTGCAGGGGTCGCCCGATCTCACCGAGAAGTTGAGTGAGCGGTTGAAACGCATCGAGCGCGCCTCGCGCCAGGCGACCGAGCTGATCGAAGCACTGCTGTTGCTGTCGCGTGCCGAACGGCGTGGTCCGACTCGCGGCGAAACCACCGATGTCGGCAAGCTTGCCGCCGATGTGATCGAAAGCCAGCGCCCGCAGATGCGCGGCAAGCCGCTGACCATCGATTTGATGGTCAGCGAGTCGGTCAGCATCAACGCACCAGCCTCGGTATTGTCGGTGGCGCTGACCAACCTGATCGGCAACGCGATCAAGTACACGCTCGAGGGCAGTGTGCGGGTCGAGGTCGGGCAGGGTCGCATCGAGGTGATCGATACTGGCCCCGGGATCAAGCAGGAGGATGCCGAACGCCTGTTCCAGCGTGGCGTGCGTGGCGAGGGGGCTGGCGGCAGCGGCGCCGGCCTTGGTCTGGCGATCGTGCGCCGCTTGTGCGAACTATATGGCTGGGATGTATCGATGCGCCCGCGCAGCGATGCGAATGGCGCCATTGCCAGTATCGTATTCAGATGATGCGAATCCGACGTCCATAAAAAATGCCCCGCAATGCGGGGCATTTTTTATGGACGTCCTTGTCTCAGACTGATTCCAGCCAGCCCCACTTGTCGTGGGTGCGGCCATCGAACAGGCCAAAGAACAGCTCCTGCAGGCGCCGCGTCACACGGCCGGCTGTACCGTTGCCGATCTGCTTGCCATCGACTTCGCGGATCGGGGTGACTTCGGCGGCGGTGCCGCACATCAGGATCTCGTCGGCCAGATACAGGTATTCGCGCGGCAGGTCGCGCTCGACCACCTCGATGCCATCCTCGCGTGCCAGCGTCTTCAGCGTATCGCGGGTGATGCCGGTAAGGATCGAGGCACTGGCCGGGGTGGTATGCAGCACGCCGTCGAACACGAGGAACAGGTTCTCGCCGGCGCCCTCGCTGAGCAGGCCGCTGGAGGCAAGCGCGATCCCTTCGCCGAAGCCAAGGCGGCGCGCCTCACGTGCGATCAGCTGGCCGGACAGGTAGTTGCCGCCGGCCTTGGCGCCAGCCGGGATGGTGTTCGGCGCGAAGCGCTGCCAGCTCGACACGCATGCAGTGATGCCGTTCTCGAGCGCCTCTGGCCCGAGGTATGGGCCCATCGGCCATGCGGCTACGGCGACATCGATCGGCGTCTCGGCGGACAATCCGAAACCGCCCAAGCCACGGTACGCGACCGGGCGCAGATAGGCGGCGCCGAGCCCGTTCTTCTTGATCACTTCGCGGCAGGCTGCGGCCAGCTCATCGACCGAGTGCGGCAGCACCATGTCGTAGATCTTGGCTGATTGGTACAACCGGTTCAGATGGTCGGTGAGCCGGAAGATCGCCGCGCCGTCCGGCGTGGCGTAGCTGCGGATACCCTCGAATACCGACGAGCCGTAATGCAGCGCGTGCGACATCACATGGGTGGTCGCCTCGGCCCACGGCTTGACGCGGCCGTTCTGCCAGATCCACTCGGGGTATTGCTGCGCCATGTCGGTTCTCCAATGGTGACCGCCTATGATAACTGCTGGAAGTCTGCCTGGCGTCAATCCGCGTTGCGCAGCCACAGGCAGCCGGCACGGCGCACGATGTCGAAACGCAGCTCATGCGGGCCGCCACTGCTATCCATGCCGGCCGTATGCAGCACCAGCTGATTGCCGGCGGCTGGTGGGTTGGCGGGTGGGTTCGGGTCAAACGGGTCGGCACTGCTGCTGCCTGGTGCCGGCGGACCGCTGCCAGCGTGCGCCGGATCGTCAGTCGGGCTGAGATCAAGCAGCGGCTGCTTCATCAGCGAATTCAGCGAACGGATATCCGCAATCGCCGCGCCGCGGCCGTAGCCACCCCACAGCATCAGGCCGGCCATCCGGTTTGCGTCATGGCTGGCGAACGCATCGATCACGCTCTGCCACAATGCACCGAGACTGGCTGCGCACAGCAGATGTGCTGGCTCGGTGGGTTGGCCGTTGCCGCCAGTCGTGGCCGCAGATGCGGGGCTGACGGCGGTGGCCTGCAATGCCGTGCAGGGCTGATCCGTGAACAGCGGGCCGCCATCCGCGCCGATACATCGGTGGATCGGGTTCTGCGCGGTGGCAGGTAGAGCCCAGGCGAGCAGGATGAGGCACAGCAGGGCAGCTAACCGGGACATTGCGCCAGCATACCCGTCCGCCAGCTCAGGAAAGTTGTTGCAGCACCAGCTGCGTCGCCTTGGCGCGGTTCAGCGTGTAGAAGTGCAGGCCGGGTGCACCACCATCGAGCAGGCGCCGGCACAGTTGCGCCACGACTTCGGCGCCGAGTGCGCGCACCGATTCGGCATCGTCACCGTGGGCTTGCATGCGCTTGGCGATCCATCGCGGAATTTCGGCACCGCACATGTCCGAGAAGCGTTTCAGCTGGCTGTAGTTCGCGATCGGCATGATGCCCGGCACGATCGGCACGTTCACGCCGAGTTTGCGCACGTCATCAATGAAGCGGAAATACGCGTCGGGGTTGAAGAAATACTGGGTGATCGCACCGTTCGCGCCGGCGTCGATCTTCGCCTTGAAATGCTGCAGATCGCGCAGTGCGTCGTCGGCCTGCGGATGGGTTTCCGGGTAAGCCGCCACCTCGATGTGGAAGTGATCGCCGCTGTGTTCGCGGATGAAGCTCACCAGTTCGGCCGCGTAGCGAAAATCGCCCGGCGTGGCCATGCCCGAGGGCAGGTCGCCACGCAGCGCGACGATACGCCGGTAGCCGGCGACGCGATAATCGTCCAGCAGTGCACCCAGTTCGGCGCGGGTACCGCCCACACAGGACAGATGCGGTGCCACGTTGAGGCCGTGCTGTGCGTGCAGTCGCGCCACGGTCTCACCGGTGTAGCTCAGGGTCGAGCCGCCGGCGCCGAAGGTGACCGAGGCGTACTCCGGCTGGTACGCCTTCAAGGCCTGTGCGGCACGATCAAGCTGTGCGCGCTGCTCGTCGGTTTTGGGCGGGAAGAATTCAAAGCTGATGGCCGGCATCGCAGAGGTTCCAGGTGAACGATGCGGACAAGTATATATCTCTATCTCGCGATGAAGCGATATATAGATTCAGCCGCCATCTCGTCTCCACGTCTCGGCTTGCGACGCCGGTACGGCGGCCCCATTGCGATGCCTCGACAAGGAGAGTGGTCATGATCGAGCTGTACAAGTTGCACTGGTCGCATTACGTGGAAAAAGTCCGCTGGGCGCTGGATTTCAAGCAGCTGCCGTGGCGCGGCATCGATATCGTCGCGTTCACCAAAAAGGAAATGCAGCGCTTCGAGTGCGCACAGACGGTGCCGCTGATCCATGACACCACCACCGGCGTGGCGATCAGCGACTCCTCGCCGATCATCCGTTACCTCGACGAGACGTATCCGGAACACGCGCTGCTGCCGAGTGATCCGGTCGAGCGTGAGGAGGCGTGGCAATGGATGCTGCGGCTCGATTCCACGCTCGGACTGCACGCGCGGCGGCTGGGTTACACCCAATTGATCATGGAGTACCCGAACGCCCTGTCGCGGTTGTTCATGCCGAATGTCGCCGGTGGGCTGTTCACCCGGCCGCTGCTGCGTGCGCTGGTGGCGCCTGTGCTGGGGGCGATGCTTACCCTGCGCTTCCGCTTCCATCGCAACCGCGAGGATCATGTGTACGAGGCGCTGGAGGCACAACTGATTCCGATTGCAGCGCAATTGGGGCGCGACGGCTTCCTGGTCGGCGGCCGTTTCAGCGCGGCGGATATCACCTTGGCATCGCTGCTGCGGCCACTGCGGATCGTGCCGCATTTTGCGGGTCACCCGCAGTTGCAATCGCTGTTTGCGTGGCAGGAGCACTTGTTCCGTAAGCACGGCCGCGACATGGCGTTTCCTTACGAGGACTTGATCCAGGCGCAGCGGCAACGGCGCGGCAGCGTGCGCGGGCGGGTGAGCTGGATGCGGGCGACGGAGCAAGTGGCCATCGATGCGAACACACAGGCGCCGCTACAGGTTGCGCACAACGATATTCATCCAGTGAACCGCTGGACGCTGGTGTTGGGGCTGCCGGCATATTTCAAGCTGCGTTGGTTCGCTGGCGTCGGAAGGCAGCGCTACGTGCCGGCGACATTTCACGTCCAGTGATCTCAGGTGGCAGGCATAAAGAAGGGCGCATCGCTGCGCCCTTCGGGTATTGCTTATGACTGGATCGCAACTCAGTAGCGGTAATGATCCGGCTTGTACGGGCCATCCACCGACACGCCGAGGTAGCCGGCCTGTTCCTTGGTCAGCGTGGTCAGCTTCACGCCGATCTTGTCCAGGTGCAGGCGTGCGACTTCCTCGTCGAGCTTCTTCGGCAGGATGTAGACCTTCGGTTCGTACTTGTCCTTGTTCGCCCACAGGTCGATCTGCGCCAGCGTCTGGTTGGAGAACGAATTGGACATCACGAAGCTCGGATGGCCGGTGGCACAACCAAGGTTGACCAGGCGGCCTTCGGCCAGCAGGAAGATCGCACGACCATCGGCGAACACGTACTTGTCGACCTGCGGCTTGATGTTGATCTTGGTGACGCCGGCCATCGTGTTCAGCGCATCGACCTGGATCTCGTTGTCGAAGTGGCCGATGTTGCAGACGATCGCCTGGTCCTTCATCGACTTCAGATGATCCAGCGTCAGCACGTCCTTGTTGCCGGTGGTGGTGACGTAGATGTCGCCGCGGCCGAGGGTCGATTCAACCGTGTTGACCTCGAAGCCTTCCATCGCCGCCTGCAGTGCGTTGATCGGATCGATTTCGGTGACCACCACGCGCGAGCCGTAGGCACGCAGCGAATGGGCGCAGCCCTTGCCGACGTCGCCGTAGCCGCAGACCACGGCGACCTTGCCGGCCAGCATCACGTCCATCGCGCGCTTCAGGCCATCGGCCAGCGATTCGCGGCAGCCGTACAGGTTGTCGAACTTCGATTTGGTGACCGAGTCGTTGACGTTGATCGCCGGGATCAGCAGCGAGCCGGCTTCGGCCAGCTGGTACAGGCGATGCACGCCGGTGGTGGTCTCTTCGGAGACGCCCTTCCAGTCCTTGACCACGATGTGCCAGTAACCCGGGCGCTCGGCATGCACGCGCTTGAGCAGGTTCTTGATCACCTGCTCCTCGTGCGAGGAAGCCTTTTCGTCAACCCACTTCGAACCGTTCTCCAGCTCGTAGCCCTTGTGGATCAGCAAGGTGACGTCACCGCCGTCGTCGACGACCAGCTGCGGGCCAAGGAAGCCGCCCTTGCCGTCGGGGAAGGACAGCGCGTCCATCGTGCAGTCCCAGTATTCCTCCAGCGTCTCGCCCTTCCAGGCAAATACCGGCGTGCCGCTGACAGCAATCGCGGCGGCGGCGTGGTCCTGGGTCGAGAAGATGTTGCACGAAGCCCAGCGCACGTCGGCGCCGATGTCCTTCAGCGTCTCGATCAGCACCGCGGTCTGGATCGTCATGTGCAGCGAACCGGTCACGCGCACGCCCTTCAGCGGCAGGGTGGCGGCGTGCTTCTTGCGGATCGACATCAGGCCCGGCATCTCGTGCTCGGCGATGTCCAGTTCCTTGCGGCCCCAATCGGCGAGCGAGAGGTCGGCAACCTTGTAGTCGTGGGTGGTTTCTTTGGTAACGGCGTTCATGGATATCTCCGGTTAGTGCGAGGCTCTAAGGACTCGCATACAAATCAACCGGGCGCCGTTGTGGAACGTGCCGCGCCGAGCCTGGCCGTTTTTGACTATGGATGGACCCGCAGTCGAACGGTCGCAGCGCCCCTCGGCGGGCAGTACAAGTCTGTGATTGTAGCGGGAGATGACATTTGATGCCTCCTGTGCCCGGATTAGGTAGGCTGGCCGTTCACCCCAGCACTGGAGTCACCGCGTGGAAGAAAGTCGCGAATCCGAATTCCTGTCGCACGACGGCCCGCTGCGCGAGGATGTGAGCCGACTTGGTGCCATGGTCGGGCGGATGCTGGCCGAGCAGGGCGGTACGGCTTTCTTCGAACGGGTCGAACAGGTACGCATCGCGGCGATCCGCCGGCGCCGCGAAGGCGCTTCGGTGGACGAACTGGCCGATTCGCTGGCCGGGCTGGGCGCCGAAGATGCCGAAGCGCTGGCGCGCGCCTTCGCCACCTATTTCCAGGCGGTGAATACCGCCGAACGGGTGCATCGCATCCGCCGGCGCCGCGATTACCAGCGCGAGGGCAGCGCGCCGCAGCCGGAATCGCTGCTCGATGTGTTGGGCCGGCTGAAGGCGCAAGGCGTCGGCGCAGACGAGCTGCTGGGCTGGCTGGACCGGCTGTGGATCGAGCCGGTGTTTACCGCGCACCCGACCGAGGCGGTGCGCCGCTCGCTGCTGGAAAAGGAGCAGGCGATCGTGCGCTCGTTGATCGACGGTTTCGACCAGGACCGCACGCCGCAGGAGCGCAAGGAGGACGATGACCGCATTTACATGGCACTGTCCTCTGGCTGGCAGACCGCCGAGGCCTCGCCGGTACGACCCACCGTTCAAGACGAACACCACCACGTGGGCTTCTATCTGGCCAACCCTATCTACCGCATCGTGCCAGCGCTCTACGAATCGCTGGCCGAGGCACTGCAAACGGTCTACGGTGTGGCGGCAAAATTGCCGCAGCTGCTTGGCTTCGCGACCTGGGTCGGTGGTGACATGGATGGCAATCCGAACGTCGGCGCGGACACCATTGCAGCCAGCCTGGCGACCCAGCGCACGCACGTGATCGAGCATTACGTGTCCGACGTCGCCTCACTGGCTCGCCTGCTCAGCCAGACCGAAGGTCGTGTGGCCATCGATGCACGCCTGCAGCAGCGTCTGGACGATTACCGTACACGCTTTCCCGTGGCCGCCAAAAAAGTGCGCCCGCGACATGCCGACATGCCCTATCGCAGCCTGCTTACGGTGATCGGCGCACGCCTCGAAGCCACCCTTGAAGACAGCCATCCGGAAGGCTATACGACTGCGACCGAATTGCTCGACGACCTGCAGCTGATCGCCAGGAGCCTGGTTGATCATCATGGCCTGCACGCTGGTGCCTACGCCGTGCAGCGGTTGATCCGTCGCGTGCGCACGTTCGGCCTGCATCTGGCGCGGCTGGACGTACGGCAGGATTCACGCGTGCACGACGATGCCCTGGCGGCGCTACTGGACAACGCGGCATGGCCGCAGCTCGTACCCGATGAACGGACGCATCAACTGCGCGACTACGCCAGCGGCAAGGCGCGTTTTCCGATCAGCCATGCTGACGTGGTCACGTCCCTCTACGACGTGTTCGCGACCCTGGGTGATGCCCGTCGTCGTTATGGCAGAGAGGCCGTTGGTCTGTACATCATCAGCATGGCGCGTTCAGCCGCCGACGTGCTCGCGGTGCTGGCGCTGGCGCGTTACGGCGGCCTGGTCGAGAACGACAGCGTTCCACTCAATATCGCGCCATTGTTCGAAACCGTTGACGACCTGAAAAACGCGCCAGCCACCCTTCGTGCTCTACTTGCTGACCCGGTCTATCGGCAGCATCTGGCCGCACGCAACGATCAGCAATGGGTGATGCTCGGCTATTCCGACAGCGGCAAGGATGGCGGCACGCTGGCTTCGCGCTGGGGCCTGCAGCGCGCGCAAGTAGAGTTGTTGGAAGTGGCGAATGCAGCCGGCATCCATCTGGCGTTCTTCCATGGCCGCGGTGGCTCGGCCAGCCGCGGCGGTGCGCGCATCACACCAGCGTTGATGTCGTCGCCGCGCGGCGCGGTGGCCGGTGTGTTGCGGGTGACTGAGCAGGGCGAGGTGATCCATCGCAAGTACGGTATCCGCGCGCTGGCGCTGCGCAACCTGGAACAGACCGTCGGCGCCGTGCTGTGCGCCAGTCTGCGTCCACGCGAAACAGAGGCGCGTGAGGAGCGCTGGCGCGAGCAGATGAACAGCCTGTCGACAATCAGTCGGCAAAGCTACCGGGCATTCGTCGAGCACGAGCACTTCGTCGATTATTTCCGTGCCGCCACGCCGATCGACGTGATCGAGAAAATGACCCTAGGCTCGCGCCCGGCCAGCCGGCGCAGCATGCGCGGCGTGCAGGATCTGCGCGCAATTCCATGGGTGTTCGCGTGGACACAGTGCCGCTCGATCCTGCCTGGCTGGTATGGCCTCGGCAGTGCGCTGGAACAGGGCGTGCAGCAGTACGGTGAGGCTGCGCTGGTCGAGATGGCGCATGACTGGCCGTTCTTCAGCAACCTGCTGGATGACGTCGAGATGGTGTTGGCCAAGTGCGACCTGGATATCGCTGAGGCGTTCTCGAAACTTTCAGGTTCGTTGCACGACGAATTTTTCGGCCTGATCCGCAGCGAGTTCGAGCGCACCCGGCATTGGCTGCTACAGCTCAACAAGAGCAGCGCTCTGTTACAGGACAATCCGCGTCTTGCGGCGTCGATCCGATTGCGCAACCCCTATGTCGATCCGATGAGCCTCATGCAGGTCGACCTGCTGCAGCGCTGGCGCGCCGGTGAGGGCGCGGACGATGCGCTGCTGCAGGCGCTGGTCGCCTGCGTCAACGGTGTGTCGCAAGGCTTGCAGAACACCGGTTGAGCAGCGTGCTGCTCAACTATTCAAGCGTCCAGTTCCGACCAGCGCGCATAGGCGACTTCCAGTTCCGCCTGCAGTTTTGCCACGGCTTCATTCGCCTTGGTGATGGTCGCGCTGTCCTGCTTGAAGAACTCCGGTGCGGTCATTGCCTCGCCGTGTGCGGCGATCGCGGTCTCAAGTTGTTCGATGCGTGCGGGTAGCTGTTCCAGTTCGCGCTGATCCTTGAAGCTCAGCTTGCGTTTTGGCGTTGCTGCTGCCGGTGCGGGCTCGTTGCGGATCAGTCCCGGCTTGGCCGCCGCTGCGGCTACTGCCGTGGCGGCGTTCGGTCGCTGGCGCAGCCAGTCGGTGTAGCCGCCGATGTATTCGCCGATCTGGCCGTTGCCTTCCAGCACCAGGGTGCTGGAGACCACGTTGTCGAGGAACGCACGATCGTGTGAAACCAGCAGCAGGGTGCCCTGGTAGTCGGTCAGCAGTTCTTCCAGCAGCTCGAGTGTTTCGACGTCGAGGTCGTTGGTCGGCTCATCCATCACCAGCAGGTTGGACGGCTGCGCGAACAGCTTGGCCAGTAGCAGGCGGTTGCGTTCACCGCCGGATAGGCGTGTGATCGGTGCGCGGGCGCGTTCGGGCGAGAACAGGAAATCCTGCAGATAACCCACGATGTGCTTGCGCTGCCCGTTGAGCTCGATGAACTCGCGGCCTTCGGCCACGTTGTCCAGCGCGTTGAGTTCGTTGTTGAGCTGCAGGCGATGCTGGTCGAAGTAGGCGACCTGGATGCTGGTGCCCATTTCCGCTTCGCCGCGTTGCGGCTGCAGTTCGCCCAACATGATCTTGAGCAGGGTGCTCTTGCCCGCGCCATTCGGCCCAATGATGCCAATGCGGTCGCCGCGCATGATCGTGGTGGACAGGTCGTCGATCAGCACGCGGCCGCCGTAGGCCTGATGCACGTGCTTGAGGTCGATCACCTTCTTGCCCGACGCCTGCGCGGTGGCCAGCGTCATCCGGGCGTTGCCGCCGAGATTGCGGCGCTCGGCGCGTTCGTTGCGCAGCGCCTTCAGCGCGCGCACGCGGCCTTCGTTGCGGGTGCGCCGGGCCTTGATGCCCTGGCGGATCCACACTTCCTCCTGCGCCAGCTTCTTGTCGAACAGCGCGTTCGCCTGCGACTCAGCATGCAGTCGTTCCTCGCGCCGACGCAGGTAGTTGTCGTAGTCGCCCGGCCAGTCGGTCAGCGAGCCGCGGTCGATCTCGACGATGCGGGTGGCCAGTGCACGGAGAAAGCTGCGGTCATGGGTGACGAAGATGATGCTGCCGGCGAACTGCTTGAGGAAGTTCTCCAGCCAGCCGATTGCCTCGATGTCCAGGTGGTTGGTCGGTTCGTCCAGCAACAGCACGTCCGGCTTGCGCACCAGCGCCTGCGCCAGCAGCACGCGGCGCTTCATGCCGCCGGATAGCGCGGCGAAGTCGGTCTCGGCTGGTAGTTCCAGCTTGGTCAGCACCTCGGTGACGCGGCGATCCAGATCCCAGCCATGCTGCGCTTCGATCTGCGTCTGCACTTCGCCCAGTGCGTCGAAATCGGCTTGCGTGTGCAGCTCATGTAGTAGGTGGTGATAACGTGCCAGCAGGTGGCCGAGATCGCCCAAGCCTTCGGACACCACGTCGAACACGTTGCCGGCAGTGTCCTGCGGCACCTCCTGCGCCATCCGCGCGATCACCACGCCGTTCTGTACCCGCACTTCGCCATCGTCGGCATGCAGCTCGCCGTCGATCAGCTTCATCAGGGTGGATTTGCCTTCGCCGTTGCGACCGACGATGCATACACGCTCGTTCGTTTCGATCGACAGATCAACGTGTTCGAGCAGGAGAGGGCCGCCGATACTGAAGTCGACGCGTTGCAGTTGGATAAGAGACATCCGCCTATTGTAGCGGTTGGCCTGTTGAAAGCCGCCTCAGTTGGCGACAGGCGCGTTTGATCGGGTATCCCGAAAACTTCGGAATGCCCACACGTTAGGTAAGGACATCCGCCGCGACAAGAAAATCCACACCTGCAACCGCACGAAATACATAAATCTAACAACCTATTTAAAAACATATGGTTGATAAGGGAAGTTCGTGCATTACCTATGGATATTCCGGCAGTTATGCATTATCGTCGCGCCCACGTGCGGCGATGTTTCAGTTCAGGAACGGGGTGACACAGGTTGGCTATCAAGTTCATAAAGCCAGGACGGTCGCTGCACCGGCTCCGGGGAATGTTTGCCGCGGTGATCTTGGCTGGCCTCAGCAGCTTCATGGGTGTGGCCCATGCCGGCTATGCCGCCATCGTCGTCAATCCGGCGACCGGTCAGGTTCTGAGCGCGGTTAATCCCGACCAACTGAACCATCCGGCCTCGCTGGCCAAGATGATGACGCTCTACCTGACCTTTCAGAAGCTGGAAAGCGGCCAGCTGCAGATCGATCAGCAGTTGCCGGTTTCGGCCTGGGCAGCGAACAAGGCGCCGACCAAGCTGGGTCTGCGCGCCGGCCAGACTATCTCGGTAAGTGACTGCATCCTCGGTATGGTCACGAAATCGGCGAATGATGCTGCGACCGTTGTGGCTGAAGGCCTTGGTGGCTCCGAAAACCACTTCGTCGAAATGATGAACGCGCAAGCCCTTCGCATCGGCATGACCGATACGCACTTCGGTAATGCCACCGGCCTGCCCAACTCGGATGACGCGACCACGACGCGCGACATGGCGAAGTTGGCGGTGGCGCTGTATCACGACTTCCCGCAGGACACGCACTATTTCGCGACCAAGGAATTCGTCTTCCGCGGGCGGGTCGTGCGCGGTCACAACCATCTGATGGACCACTACCCGGGCATGGATGGGCTGAAAACCGGCTTCACCGATGCGTCCGGTTTCAACCTCGCCTCGACCGCAGTCAGGGATGGCCAGCGCCTGTTCGCCGTGGTCATGGGCGGCCGTACCGCGACAGCTCGCGACAATCTGATGGCCCGGTTGCTGGATGATGGTTTTGACAATCGCCAAACCCCCGCGATCCTTGTCGCCCAGGCCGGCGGCGTCGGCACCAGCATGACGCACCGGGTTTTGGCCGCGTTGTCGCCCATCGGAAGTGCCGAGGCTGAACCGATGCCGGCACCGCAGCGCCGCCATCGCCGCGGTAAATCGGCGCCTGTCGCGCGCAATGCCTGTACTCCGCATCGGGGTGTCAGCTGTCCCCGTCGCAACCTCGCAGCTCATCCGGCAGTTCATCCGAGACATGGCGCGACCAGGCTCGCCCACCGCAACGCCAAGAAGCCGATCATCATGGCTTCGAGCCGCTGAAGGCAGCTGCATGAGTTTCCCTCGTGGGTGAGGGATTCGCAGGTTTGCCAGTAGCTATGGGTGCAAACAAAATCCAGTTGCATGCCGCTGGCTAGAAGATCGACAAGCCGGTCTTGGCCGTGAAGCGTTCCAGTGCGGCGCTGCCGGCCAGCGAATTGCCCTTGGCGTTGAGTGCCGGTGACCACACCGCCACCGCCAGCTGGTTCGGGATGACTCCGACGATGCCGCCGCCAACGCCGCTCTTGCCCGGGATGCCCACGTGGTAAGCGAAATCGCCGGCCGCGTCATAGGTGCCGCAGGTCAGCATCAGCGCATTGATGCGCTTGGCTTGGTCGGGCGAAAGCACGCGGTCGCTGCTCCACGGGCAGCGTCCCTGATTGGCCAGGAACAGGAATCCGCGCGCCAGGTCCACGCAACTCATCGCCAGCGAACACTGATAGAAGTAGAAATCCAGGACATCGTCGATCGCATGTTCGAGGTTGCCGAAACTGCGGATGAAATTGGCCAGCGCGGCATTGCGGAAACCGTTGGCCTTCTCGGATAGCGCGACTTCCGGGTCGTCGCGGATGTCGGAATTGCCGCTGCAGTCGCGGATCGTGGTCAGCAATTGCGCACGCGGATCGCTACGGGTGGCGAGCACCACATCCGCGACCACCAGCGCCCCCGCATTGATGAAGGGGTTGCGTGGCAGCCCATTTTCCAGCTCCAACTGCACCAGTGAGTTGAATGCGTTGCCGGAGGGTTCGCGGCCCACGCGCTGCCACAGTTCATCGCCGATGGACTGCAGCGCCAGGGTCAGCGTGTATACCTTGGAGATACTTTGTATCGAAAACGACTCGACGGCATCGCCGGTCTGGTAGAGGTGGCCATCGAGCGTGACCACCGCCATGCCGAATTTCTCGCGCGGCACACTGGCCAGGCGCGGTATGTAATTCGCCACGTGGCCTTGCAGCAGCAGCGGCTGCACCTCGTCGCGGATCTCGTCCAGGATGGCTTGGTAATCAGGCATGGCTTTGCGTATTTCCCGTGCGAGGCACGGGAATCATGGCGGATTTTCGGGAAGTCAGCGCGCTGGGCGATCGAACTTGCGGATGAAGTCGCGCACTTGCGGGTAGACCGTCTCGCGCCAGCGACGGCCGCTGAAGATGCCGTAGTGGCCGGCGCCTTCGATGACCTTGTGTTCGCGTCGTTTGGCAGGAATGCTGCTGCACAGGTCATGTGCGGCCTGGGTCTGGCCAAGGCCGGAGATATCGTCGAGCTCGCCCTCGATGGTCAGCAGGGCACTCTGCTTGATCGCGGCCGGGTTCACCCGTTCGCCGGCGACGTCCCACAATCCGCGTGGCAGCAGAAACTGCTGAAACACCTTCTCGATCGTATCGAGATAAAACTCGGCCGGCATATCGAGCACGGCGTTGTATTCGTCATAGAACTTGCGATGCGATGCGGCATCGTCGAGGTCACCACGCACCAAGTCCTGGTAGAAATCCCAATGCGAGTTGAGGTGCCGATTGGGGTTCATCGCGATAAAGCCGGCGTGCTGCAGGAAGCCGGGATAGACCTCGCGGCCGCGGCCGGGATAGTTCGCTGGCACGGTATGGATCACATTGCCCTTGAACCACGAAAGCGGTTGATTGGTGGCCAGATTGTCGACGCTGGTGGGGCTGCGTCGCGGATCGATCGGGCCGCCCATCATGGTCAGGCTGCGCGGGGTGGCTTCGCCACGCGCGGCCATCAGCGACACCGCAGCAAGTACCGGCACGGTCGGCTGGCACACCGAGATCACATGCAGCGAGCTGGCGCCGATATGCCGGATGAATTCCTGGACATAGGCGATGTAGTCATCCAGGCCGAAGCTGCCGTCGGCCGTCGGCACCATGCGCGCGTCGACCCAGTCGGTGATGTAGACCTTGTGGTCGCGCAGCAGGGTGCGTACGGTGTCGCGCAGCAGCGTGGCGTGATGGCCGGACAGCGGGGCCACCACCAGCACCACTGGATCGGTCTTCATCTTCTCGATCGTGCCCTGATCGTCACTGAAACGCTTGAAGCGCTTCAGTTGGCAGAACGGCTTGGCCAGCGCGATACGCTCGATTACCGCGATCTCATGATCGTGCGCGGTGGCGGTGTGCAGATCGAATTCGGGCTTCTCGTAGTCCTTGCCGAGCCGGTGGACCAGCTCGAAGCCGGCAGCCATGCGCTGAGACCCGGGCAGTTGCGCGAACGGGCTGCTGTTGTCGTTGAGCATGCTCGCGTTGGCCTGCGCGAAGTAGCTCAGCGGGCCGAGGAAGGCACGCTGCCATTCGTGGATTTGGTAAAGCATCGTAATGGGATGACCGAGGACGAAAACGCTTCCATCTTAGCGCCGTTTGATCCCTTCGTGGTGCGATGCCGCAAACGCCTGGGTCAGATCAACTTGGGCCAGATCAATCAGTGACTTGGCGATAACGGCAGTGCAGCAGCACCTCGTCGACCCCCTGCGTATCGCCAAGTCCGGCACGCCATTGGAGCGGTTTCTGGAAGTGCAGGCCGAGCGGCATGAACACCCGGTTGTACCACCACATCGCGCGCTCGCGCCGGTGGGTCAGGTACCACTGGCCGATATCGAGCAGGCGTGAAGACTTCGGCTGCATGCCATAGACCGCGCTGTGTTCGATGGTGAAGCCGTGCTGCGCCAGTCGGGTGACGATCTGCGCCGGTTCATAACGGCGGCAGTGGCCGACGAAATCATCGAACGCTGTCCAAGCTTCCGGGTGCAGGGGTACCGACAGCAGCATGGTGGCGCCGGGCGTTGCCACCCGCGCCAGCTCGGCCAGCGCGCTGTCGTCGTCAGCCACGTGTTCCAGGATATCGAGTGCACAGATCAGCTCGAAACTGGCATCCCGGCAGGGCAGCGCACCGATCATGCCGTGCACGGCATCGGCACCACGTGCATGCAGGCATTGCAAGGCAGCATGGCTAAGGTCGACGAAGCAGGTGCCGTGCAGCGGCAGGCGTGGGCGCAGGCCCGGCGCCACTTCCAGTCGGCGCGACGCCGTACTCGTCAGTTCGTGAACCAGCGGCCAGGTGTTGAAGCGCTCCGGCCCGATCAGTCTTGCCGCGGCCCACAGCGACTCGTAGAAGCTGCGGTTGGCGCGGATCAGTTCGGCATCATTGCGGTTTTCGGCGGTGCGCAGTTTGGGCATGGCTGGATTGAATCCGGTACACGCTGAGCGAAATGTGAAGTTCAGCCGAGCAGACGGATCTCGGTATGCGCGGCAAGATCATGCAGGGCACGTCGGCGCGGATCGAACAGCCCCACCGCAAACCAGCAAGCCCAGACGAAGAGCACGGTCCAAAGCGTCATGCGCAGCCCGATCACCGGCGCCAGCATCAGCAGCACCAGCGGCGCCCCCGCCACCAGCACGCGGATCAGCGCCTGCTGCAGCGACGGTGTACCGCCATCGTCGCGCGTCACTTGGGTGCGCCACGGCCGCATGCCCAGCGTCTGGCCGCCGCGGCACCACGAGCTGATGAAATACGCCGCTACCACCAGCCCCTGCAGCGCCTGATACCAGATCGGAATCACCGTGGTGACGCCGGTGTGGATCAGTCGGCCGCCGGTAGCCAGCTGGCATAGCAGGCCAACCACCATCACGATCGCCACCACGATCAGCAGGTCATAGACCAGCGCCAGCAGGCGGCGCCATAGCGGGCAAGGAAGATCGGTGCGAAGCAGGTCGGTGGTAACAAGGTTCGTCGGCATCGGTGATTGGTCGCTTGCGTAGTGCGCGCGCAATGCCCAGCATCGTGCGCATGAAGAAGGAAGAAACTCGTACCAGTATCGCCGATGCCGATCGGCTGAGCATAAGCAGCTTCCTGGAACGGGTGTGGTCGGAGGATGGCCTGGCCGACCGTACGCTGGAGGCGTACCGACGTGATCTGGAAGCGCTCGCTGGCTGGCTGGCTGGCCGCGATCAAAGCCTGCACACGGCGCAGCGCGAGGATATTTCCGCGTACCACGGCGCACAGGCGGTAGCGATCCGCTCGATCGCGCGGCGGCAGTCGGCGTTCCGTCGCTATTACGCGTTTCTCGTGCGCAACGAACCGGATTTCGCCGATCCGACCCTGCTGATCGAGCGGCCGAAGATGCCGCGCAGTCTGCCCAAGGCGTTGGCCGAGCGTGAGATCGAAGGCCTGCTCAATGCGCCGGATGTGGCTGCCACTCTGGGCCTGCGTGATCGCGCGATGCTGGAGCTGATGTACGCCTCTGGTCTGCGCGTATCCGAATTGGTCGAATTGCCACTGGCGGCGCTGAATACGCGCCAGGGCGTGTTGCGGGTCACCGGCAAGGGTGGCAAGGATAGGCTGGTGCCGGTGGGCGAAGTGGCGCTCGAACATATCGCTGCCTATCTGGCCGGCGCACGGCCGGAGTTGGCGAAAGGGCGCCAGCCGGCTGCGTTGTTCCTTAGTCGGCGTGGCGAGGGCATGACCCGTCAGATGTTCTGGACACTGGTGAAGCGCTATGCGGTGAAGGTCGGCATCAATTCGAAACGCATCTCGCCACATGTGTTGCGGCATTCATTTGCCACCCATCTGTTGAATCACGGCGCCGACCTGCGTGCGCTGCAGATGCTGCTCGGTCACAGCTCGCTCAGCACCACCCAGATCTACACGCTGGTGGCGAAGGAAGGTTTGAAACGGTTGCACGCACAGCATCATCCGCGCGGCTGAGGGCGGTTCAGCCGGTTGTGCGAGAATGAGCGAATGGTGTCGGCAGCGTGCGTGCCGATCGGATTGAATGAGGTTGGTGATGTTGAAGAAACTGTTGCTGGCGCTATGCGTCGGCGGATTTGCGTTAAGTGCCAGCGCTGCTGATGGTGCCGCGACTGCAGCCACCAGTCCGGCGGTTACGCCAGCCGTCGCGAAGATGATGCAACAGGCGATCAAATCCCTGTCGGCGAAAGCCGAAATTGATTCGATCGAGCCATCGCCGTTGCCGGGGTTTTACCAAGTGATTGCCTCAGGTCAGATCCTGTATGTCAGCGCCGACGGCAAGTACCTGCTGAACGGCGATCTGATCGATCTGGGCAAGCACGAAAATGTCAGCGACGCCGCGTGGGCCGGCTTCCGCAAGGCCGAGCTGGCCAAGGTACCGGCCTCCGAGCGCATCGTGTTTGCGCCGGCCCATCCGAAGTACACGGTGACCGTGTTCACTGACGTCAATTGCGGTTTCTGCCGTGCATTGCATGAACAGATTGCCGCGTTCAACAAGGCCGGGATCGCGGTGGAATATCTGGCTTGGCCGCGCGAGGGCGTGACCACCACCGCCGGTCGACCCACGCCAACCTATACCGAGATGGTGTCCGTGTGGTGTGCCGCTGACCGCAACGCCGCGTTTACCGCAGCGAAGGACGGTCACGCGCCGAAGGTGGCCAGTTGCAGCAATCCGGTCAAGGACGAGTTCAACCTCGGCCTGAAGCTGGGAGTCGAGGGCACGCCCACGATCTTCGGCCCCGATGGGCGCACGCTGGGCGGCTACGTCACCCCGGATCAGCTGCTGCAGGCGTTGCAGACAGGCAGCTGAGGCTGTTCCGGCGCGGCTTTCGGGCCGCGCTTATGCCGTACTGCAGCATCGGTTAGAATAGGCGTTTCCATCGCATAGCGCCGTTCCCCGCATGATCGCACTCGACGGGCAGAACGCCCTCTCGCCGTTCCGCCTCGAACGTCTCAATGCCCGCCTGGATGCCCTGCATCGTGGCGTGCGTGTGCAGGCGTCGTGGTTTGTCTATTTCATCGACGCCGATACGACGCCGGAAGGCGCGCTGCGCCAACGTTTGCTGAGCGTGCTGGAAGCGAAGGATGCCGCGCCGGAGCTGGCCACGCTGTGGGTGGTGCCACGACTGGGTACGATTTCGCCGTGGTCAAGCAAGGCCACCGACATCCTGCATGGCGCCGGTTTCGACGTACGCCGGGTCGAGCGCGGGCTGGCCTGGCAGGTCGCCGGCCTGCCATCGGCCGAGGCGCCGGATCACGCCGCGATCATGGCGGTGCTGCACGACGCGATGACGCAGTCGGTGCTGGATCGCATCGAAGATGCACAGGGACTGTTCCTGGCCGGGTCGCCAGGCGATCTGGTGCATGTCGCGCTCGGCGCCGATCCGCATGCGGCGCTCGCCGAGGCAAACGCACGGCTGGGTCTGGCACTGGCCGACGACGAGATCGAGTACCTGGTCGAGCGCTACGCCGAACTCGGCCGTGATCCGACCGATGCCGAACTTTTCATGTTCGCGCAGGCGAATTCCGAGCATTGCCGGCACAAGGTGTTCAACGCCAGCTGGACAGTCGACGGCGCGGAACAGGACAAGAGCCTGTTCGGCATGATCAAGCACACCCACCAGCATTCGCCGGCACATACCCTGTCCGCCTATTCAGACAACGCCGCGGTGATCGAGGGCAGCGTCGGCAAGCGCTTCTTCGCCGACCCGGCCGATGGTGTTTGGCGCGGCCACGAAGAATGCATCGATTTCGCGATCAAGGTGGAGACACACAACCACCCGACCGCGATCGCGCCATGGCCTGGCGCGGCCACCGGCGCCGGCGGCGAGATTCGCGACGAAGGCGCCACCGGCCGCGGCGGCAAGCCGAAGGCCGGCCTCACCGGGTTTTCGGTCTCCGACCTGCGCATCCCCGGTCATCCGCAGCCGTGGGAAGTCAATCGCCCACTGCCGCCGCGCATGGCCAGTGCGTTCGAGATCATGCGCGACGGCCCACTGGGTGCCGCCGCGTTCAACAATGAATTCGGCCGTCCGTGTCTGGGCGGTTACTTCCGCAGCTACGAGCACGAAACCGGCGAAGCCGGCCTGCGTCGCGGCTACGACAAGCCGATCATGCTCGCCGGTGGCCTGGCCAATCTGCGCGCCGGCGATGTGCTGAAGCGCCCGGTGCAGCCGGGCAACAAGGTGATCGTACTGGGTGGTCCGGCGATGTTGATCGGCCTCGGCGGCGGCGCGGCCTCGTCGGTCGCCGGTGGCGCATCCAGTGCCGAACTCGACTTCGCTTCGGTGCAGCGCGACAACGCCGAGATGGAGCGGCGCTGCCAGGAAGTCATCGACGCCTGCTGTGCGCGCGGCGAGAACAATCCGATCGTCAGCGTGCATGACGTCGGTGCGGGCGGCCTGTCCAACGCGATTCCCGAATTGCTCAACGACGCCGGCGTCGGTGGCGTGATCGACCTGTCGAAGCTTCCCTGTGATGATCCGTCGCTGTCGCCGATGCAGGTGTGGAGCAACGAGTCGCAGGAGCGCTACGTGCTGGCGATCGGTCCGGAAAATCTGGCCGAGTTCGAGGCGATGTGCGTGCGCGAGCGTTGCCCGTATGCGGTGGTCGGCGACGCCACTGTCGAGCGTCGGCTGCTGCTGACCGATCCACGCCGCGAGCTGACCGTGATCGACCTGCCGATGGACGTGCTGTTCGGCAAGCCCCCGCGGATGCATCGCGATGCGAAGCGGATCAAGCCGCGCGTCGACCTGTTGCCGGATCTGTCCGGCATCGGCATGGACGAAGCTTTGCTGCGCGTGTTGCGGCTGCCCACCGTGGGTAGCAAGAATTTCCTGATCACGATTGGCGACCGCACCGTCGGCGGCTTGAATCATCGCGATCCGATGGTCGGTCCGTGGCAGGTACCGGTGGCCGACTGCGCGGTGACCATCGCCGACTTCAACGGCTATGCCGGTGAGGCGATGGCGATGGCCGAGCGCGCGCCAGTGGCACTGCTCAACAGCGCCGATGCGGCACGCCTGGCAGTCGGCGAGGCGATCACCAACCTCGCCGCAGCGCCGATTGCCAACCTCGGCGAGATCCGGCTGTCGGCGAACTGGATGGCGGCGGTGAATCATCCTGGCGAAGACGCTGCGTTGTTCGATGCCGTGAAAGCGATTGGCATGGAACTGTGCCCGCAACTGGACATCTCGATCCCGGTCGGCAAGGACTCGCTGTCGATGCAAACCGTGTGGGAGGAAGACGGCAAGCCGCAGCGCACGGTATCGCCGGTATCGCTGGTGATCACCGGCTTCGCCCGTGTCACCGACGTACGCCGCACGCTTACCCCGCAGTTGCGGCTTGATCGTGGCAACTCGGCGCTGTGGCTGATCGATCTTGGCGCCGGACGCGATCGCCTCGGCGGCTCCGCATTGACCCAGGTGTTCAACCGCAGCGGCGGTGTGCCACCGGATCTGGATGACGCCAAACAGCTGAAGGGGTTGTTCGAGCTAGTGCAGGAGGCGAATGCAGGCGGCCTGTTGCTGGCTTATCACGACCGCTCCGATGGCGGTGTCATCACCACCCTGCTGGAGATGGCATTCGCCGGTCACTGCGGTCTGGAGATCCATCTGGACGGCTGGGGCGAGGCGGCGTTGCGCGCGCTGTTCAATGAGGAACTCGGTGCAGTGATGCAGGTTGCCGAAGCGAATCGCGAAGCGTTCGAAGCGTTGCTGGTCAAGCATGGCCTCGCTGGTATCAGCTACCGTATCGGCCGGCCGAAGGAGAAGCTCGGCATCAAGGTGTTCCTCGGTGGCGACACCTTGTTCAAGTGGAACTGGGTCACGTTGTTCAAGGCGTGGAACGAGACCAGTCACGCGATGCAGCGCCTGCGCGACAACCCGCAAAACGCCGATGCCGAGCAGGAGTGGCGGCTCGACGATGCCGATCCGGGCATCTCGCCGAAACTCAGCTTCAATCCGGCCGATGACGTAGCCGCGGCGCTTATCAACAGCGGTGCGCGGCCGCGCATTGCGGTGCTGCGCGAGCAGGGCGTCAACGGCCAGGTCGAGATGGCGGCCGCGTTCACCCGCGCCGGTTTCGATGCGGTCGATGTGCACATGTCCGATCTGGCCAGCGGCCGTTACAAGCTGGCCGATTTCCGTGGCTTCGCGGCCTGCGGTGGTTTCTCTTACGGCGACGTGCTCGGTGCGGGCCGCGGCTGGGCCACGTCGATCCTGTACAACGAGATGCTGCGCGCGCAGTTCGCGGCGTTCTTCGCCGACCCGACGAAGTTCGCGCTCGGCGTGTGCAACGGCTGCCAGATGATGGCGCAGCTGAAGGAGATCATTCCCGGCGCGCAGCACTGGCCGAAGTTCCTGCGCAACGCGTCGGAGCAGTACGAATCGCGGCTGGTCACGCTGGAAGTACTCGATTCGCCGAGCCTGTTCTTCAAGGGCATGACCGGCTCGCGGATTCCGGTGGCGGTAGCGCACGGCGAAGGCCGGGTTAGCTTTCCGCAGGTATGCAGCCCGTCGAAGTCGAACGGTGCGGTGCGCTTCGTCGACAACCGCGGCAAGCCGACCGAGAACTTCCCGCTCAACACCAACGGTTCGCCCGGTGGTCTGGCCGGCTTCACCGCCGCCGATGGCCGCGTGACGATCATGATGCCGCACCCGGAGCGCGTATTCCGCAGCGTGCAGCTGAGCTGGCATCCGGACAGCTGGGGCGAGGACTCACCTTGGATGCGCATGTTCCGCAACGCCCGCGTGTGGTGCGGCTGATCGCACATCGCGTGACGAAGCGCTGAGCCATGGTTCGGCGCCGCTGGCCGACATGGAACATCTGGCTGCCGGGGCTGGCCTGGATCGTGTTGCTGGCGCTGCTGCCGTGGTGGCTGGGTCTGCCGCTGCTGTTTACCTTGGTGGCGGCGCTGTTGTTGCTGCAGCACCGGCTGGCTGCCGAGCATGCGTCATTGTGCCGGCAGGGACTGCGCTGGGGCCTGCCGGGGATGTTGTTCGCGTTGCAGCGGGCGCTGGGCGGCGATGCCTTCGCGTGGGGTGCAGCACTGCTTGGCGCCCTGGTGGGGTATACGTTGCTGGCTGGACTGGAAGCATGGCTGGATCGGGATCTGCGCCATGCGCCGATGCCAGTTTCAGCGGCTTCGCCGGTGTCGGCCGAGTGGCCTGAACTGGCGCTGGCGCCGATCGGCCCGATCGCGCAAATCATCGAGCTACAGCCACCGGTCTGGCAACCGACCGGGACGGAGCTCGTCGATCCGCGTGGCGGCAGCGTGATTCATCGCGATGGCAGCTACCGCTTTGCCAATGGCAGCAGACTCGATGACGTCGGCGCAGATGCAGGTTTCAGTCCGGATGGACGCTGGTTTGCCCTGCGCACCGACAACGGTCACGGCATCGTGCTGTGGGATCGTGAACGTGATCAGCGACATCACCTGCGTGGCTGGCAGCTGTGTGGCTGGTATCGCGAGCAGCCGTGGCTGGCCAGGCGTGATGGCGAGATGCCGCTGGCACTGTCGGCGGTGCTGGGTCAGGACGACGAGGGCTGATCCCGGTCCGACCGGCCACATTTTACGAAGCGGATTTTTCCGATTATTTCGCGTCCGGCTGTTTTCCCGGTGCGCGTCTCCGCGCATACTTGCGCGGTGGATACTTCTACCTACCCTCGCTCGCCATTTTCGCTGGCGCTCAGTGTGATCGTGGTGTCCGCCGACAGTGGCCCTGCGCTACGCGAATGCGTGCGCCAGTTGCTGACCAGCAGCATGTCGCTGGAGCTGATCTTGATTGACAACGCTTCCCATGACGGCGTGCCGTCGGCGATCGAGCGCGCGTATGCGCACGATGCACGGCTGAAGGTGGTCTACAACCGCCGCAATCTCGGTTTCGGTCCGGCAGTGAACCTTGCCGCCAAGCAGGCCGGAGGGCAAGCCTTGCTGGTGCTCAATCCCGATTGTGTGCTGCAGGAGAATGATCTGTGCCAGCTGCTGGCGGTGCTTGCGCGCAAGCCGAAAGCTGGCGTGATCGGCGCGGTGGTATGCGATGCCGATGGCCATCCCGATCCGGCCTCGTGGCGGCGCGATCCACTGTTGCATCGCGCACTCAACAGCATGCTTGGACGCGACGGCGAGCGCGTCAACATGGACGGGGAGATTCCCGCCGAAGTGATCGAGGCCGAAGCAGTGTCGGGTGCCGTCATGCTGCTGCCACGCGCCATGTTCGAGCGGCTCGGCGGTTTCGATGAGAAATATTTCCTGCACTGCGAGGATCTCGACCTGTGTCGCCGTGTCCGTGACCTGGGCTACCAGGTACTGCTGGCTGGCGACGTCCGCGTGCTGCACGGCAAGGGCGGTTCCAGCCGTCACCGGCCGGTGTTCGTCAGTCGGCACAAGCATTTCGGCATGTGGCGCTGGTTCCGCAAGCACGATCCGGCCGCGCGCAACCCGCTGGTGACTGTTGCGGTGTGGATGGGCATCTGGGCACATTTCGTGCTGCAGATCCCGGGCCAACTGTGGCGACTGCTGTCGCGCCGGTGACGACCTCTCGACGGGTTGCCGCGCTGGCGACCTTCGGTCTGCTGGCGATGACCGCGGTATGGGGCTCGACCTTCGTGCTGATCAAGGACGTGGTCGCGCGCATGCCGGTGGCGGATTTTCTTGCCGTGCGTTTTGCCATCGCTGCACTGGTGATGCTGGCGCTGTTCGCTCGGCCGGTGTGGCAGCTTGGCCGCAAGCAGGTCATGCGCGGCCTGCTGCTCGGTGTGGTCTACGGTGCGGGGCAGTTGCTGCAGACCTGGGGGCTGTCCCTGATCGCGCCCAGCGTCAGCGGCTTCGCCACCGGCATGTATGTGGTGTTCACGCCGATCCTGGCGATGCTGCTGTTGCGCCAGCGCATGGCCGGCATCGTCTGGCTGGCGGTGTTGCTGTCCACCGCCGGGTTGGCGCTGCTGTCGCTCAACGGTGTTTCGGTTGACCTTGGCGTGTGGCTGACGCTGGCTGCGGCCGCGCTGTATGCGTTGCACATCGTCGGGCTCGGCCAGTGGTCACGCAAGGGCGAGGCATTCGGCATGTCGGCCGTGCAGATGGTAGCGATCGCCGCGGTCTGCCTGCTCGCCACCGCACCACACGGACCGATGCTGCCGCCCGATCGCAGTGCATGGCTCGCGGTGCTGTACATGGCGGTGATTGCCGGCGCCGGCGCGATGCTGATGCAGACCTGGGCGCAGTCGCACCTGCCGGCCACCCGTGCAGCCATCGTGATGACCACGGAACCGATGTTCGCGGCCGCGTTCGCGGTGGCGCTGGGCAGCGACGTGTTGAGCTGGCGCATGCTCGTCGGTGGCGGACTGATCCTGGCGGCGATGTACCTGGTCGAACTGATGCCGCGACGCGGCGACCGCGCCGGCGAGCTACCGGCTGAAGCAGTGCATCACGAGGTATGAGAGCTTGACTTGCGCGATTGCAGTGCCACGCTCACCAGGTAAATGATGATGACCACATTGCCCACCAGGGTGGCCAGCTTGAGCCAGCCGAAATGGTGCAATGTCTCGTAGATCTCGAGCGGGATCAGCGAGCCGGTGGTGATCACCGTGAACCATTCCGCCCAGGGCTTGCGCAGCCACAGGCCGACACCTTCGACCGCGAAGATCGCGGCATAGGCCAGCGCCACGATGCCGACCGCAACGAACTTGCTGGGGCCCATCTCTTCCAGCAGGTTGACCAGCTTCCAGCGCAGGCCATTGCTGTCGGCCAGGGACAGATGTTCGAGCCAGTGCACCAGGTGTTCGAAGTTCTGTGTGCGGTTGAGATGAAATGCCGCGATCGCCACCAGGATCAGACCGACCGTCTTGACCACCTCGTAGATCGCGATCACGCGCAGGCCGACGCTGTGCCGGGATTCATGCTTGGAGGTTTGCTTCATGCAGGGAGTGCCGGGGTGTCGGACATGCGGGGACTCAGGGGACTAGCTGACCATTGTGGCGGTCTCGGCGTGATTGGTCGAGTCGGGGTGCTTGTGGCGCGTGGTCGCGGATACCCGCCACAAGCCCCCAGCCCTGATCCTGCTTGACGCCATCGCAGGTGATCGGCACGCTGCACCGATGAATCTCATGCTGTTACGCAACGCGCAGGTCCATGCGCCCGAGCCGCTGGGGCAGCAGCATCTGCTGCTGGGCGGTGGTCGCATCCTATGGATGGGAACGACGCTGTCCGAGCTGCCGGTCACGCTGGCGGTGGAGACCATCGACCTGCAGGGGCGCCGGCTGATTCCCGGCTTGATCGACGCCCATGTGCACGTGACCGGCGGCGGTGGCGAGGCGGGCTTCCGCACGCGCGTGCCGCCGCTCGGCGTGTCGCGCTTTACCCGTGCCGGCATCACTACGGTGATCGGCCTGCTCGGCACGGATGATGTGGCGCGCGGCCCGCGCGACCTGCTGGCGACGGTCTATGCGTTGCGCGAGGAAGGATTGAGCGCGCTGGCCTTTACCGGCGGCTATCACGTGCCCCCGCGCACCCTGACCGGCAGCGTTCGCGGCGACCTGGTGCTGATCGAGGCGCTGATCGGCATCGGCGAAGTGGCGATCAGCGATCATCGCTCCAGCCAGCCAACACTGGACGAGCTGCTGCGACTGGCCGCCGACGCGCATGTCGCCGGGCTGATGACGGGCAAGGCCGGTGTGCTGCACCTGCATCTGGGCGATGGTCCGCGCGGACTGGATCTGGTGCGCCGTGCGCTGGAGCAGAGCGAGCTGCCGCCACGGGTGTTCCATCCCACCCACGTGAACCGCCGCAAGGCGCTGTTCGACGAGGCGCTGGAGCTGGCCGGGCGCGGCAGCACGATCGACCTCACCGCCTTTCCGGTGGAGGAGGGTGAGGACGCCTGGAGCGCGGCCGATGGCCTGATCCGTTTCCTGGACAGCACCGCCCCGGCCGAACGCATCACGATCAGCTCGGACGCCGGTGGCTGCCTGCCGGTGTTCGATCACGAAGGTCACGTCTGCCGCATGGGCGTGGGCGAGTCCGGTGCGCTGCTGCAAACCCTGAATGAGGTGCTGCAACGTGGCGTACCGCTGGAGCGTGCGCTGCCAGCGTTCACCAGCAATCCGGCGCGGTTGTTGCGGCTGGCGGCCAAGGGTCAGATCCGGGTCGGCGCTGATGCGGACCTGGTGGCGCTGGATGCCGATGGCGCGGCCCATGACGTGATCGCCGGCGGCGTGGTGCACCTGCGTGGTGGCCGGGTTGAACGGCATGGCATGTTCGAGCATCCAGGCTGACGCGCTTGCCCGGCCAGTTTTGACGGGCTTCTGACCCATCAACGGCTAAGATGGCGTCAGTCGAAGCGAAACAGGGTGAAGGTTGCATGTGTCCAAGCAAGGTCCGTGAGGGCGAACAGCGCGGGTGGATCGTTCCAATCGGCGGCGCCGAGCAGAAGGAGAACGATGCGCGCATCCTTGAGCGTTTCGTTGCTCTGTGCGGCGGTGATGCCGCGGATATCGTGGTGATTCCCACCGCGAGCCAGTTGCCCGACACCGGTGCGCGCTACGAGCAGATATTTTCCGAACTGGGTGCAGGCCGGGTCACCGCGCTCGATTTCGATACGCGTCGTGATACCAGCGAGCGCAACCGCATGCAGCGCATCGAGCAGGCTAGCGGCATCTTCTTCACCGGCGGCAACCAGCTGCGCATCTCGACCCTGATCGGCGGTACGCCGATCGCGCAGCTGATCCGCACACGCAATGCGCAGGGCGTGCATGTCGGCGGCACCAGCGCGGGCGCCAGCATCCTCAGCGAGCACATGATCGCGTTCGGCAAGGAAGGCTCGTCGCCGACTGCCGGCAGCGTGCGTCTCGCGCCGGGGCTGGGTCTGACCAACCGCTTCGTGATCGACCAGCATTTCCGCCAGCGCGATCGTCTCGGCCGCCTGCTCGCCGCGCTGGCCTACAACCCGTTCGCGATCGGCATTGGCCTCGACGAGGACACCGCGGCGTTTATCCGCCCGGACAACACGCTTGAGGTCGAGGGCAGTGGCGCAGTCACTGTCGTTGATGCGGGCGAGATGCAGTTTTCCTCAATGGATCGCGCCGACGAGGATCAGCCGGTCTGCCTGCTCGGTCTGAAAATCCACATCCTGATCGCGGGGGCGACGTTCAACCTGCACACGCGGCGCGCATCGTCGGGCACGTTGGCGGTCAACAAGGGCACGCACTGAATACGTCATTGAAAGTCTGCAGGAACCCGCGCCATGCTGCATGTCGTTCGCCGCGCAAGAGCTAGGGCGAATGACGCATTAAACCTACGTGCCAGTTGACCAGCCTGCGGGCTTGGGGAGATTCGATCATGCGTATCCTGGAACGTTCCGTTTTTGTCGGCCCGTCGTTGTATGCGCATTTCCCGGTGATCCGGCTCGAGCTGGATCTGGGTGAGCTGGAGCAATGGCCGACTGGCCGGCTAGGGCCGGCCTTCGTCGACGGGTTGATCGCCGCACTGCCGGGACTGGCCGAACACGGTTGCTCCTACCGCGAGCCCGGCGGTTTCATCCGTCGCATGCGCGAAGGCGAGGGCACCTGGCTAGGCCATGTACTCGAACACGTGGCGATCGAACTGCAGAATGTCGCCGGCGAAGATGTCACTTTCGGCAAGACGCGCAGCATCGACAAACCGGGCGTGTATTCGGTGGTCTACGAATACGTGCAGAAGGAGGAGGGTGTCGCCGCCGGCGAGCTGGCGCTGCGCCTGCTGTCCTCGTTGTTGCCGGTAGAGCTTCAGACACGCGGCAGCGTGCCGGAAGGCTGGGAATGGCCGGCTGCACGCGACGAGTTCATCCGCTATGCGCAGCGTCGCGCGCTGGGGCCGTCCACTGCATCGCTGGTACGCGCAGCGGAGGAACGTGACATTCCGTGGCTGCGCCTCAACGACCAGTCGCTGGTGCAGCTAGGTCACGGCAAATACCAGCAGCGCATCCAGGCCACGGTGACCGGGCGCACGCCGCACATCGCAGTGGAACTGGCCAGCGACAAGGAGGAGACCAACAAGATCCTTGCCTCGCTTGGCCTGCCGGTGCCGAAGCAGGAACTGGTGCAGAGCGAAGAAAGTGCGCTGCGCGCCGCACGTCGGCTCGGCGTGCCGGTGGTGACCAAGCCGTTCAACGGCAACCACGGTCGCGGCATCTCGATCCACCTGATGACCGACGAGGAAGTCATCGAAGGCTTCAAGGCCGCGCGTGAACATTCGCGCTCGGTGATCGTGGAGAATTTCTTGAGCGGCGACGACCACCGCCTGTTGGTCGTCAACGGCGAACTGGTCGCGGCGACCCGACGCACGCCGGGTCATGTGATCGGCGATGGCAACCGCACGATCGCGCAGCTGGTCGAGGTCGTGAACGCCGATCCGCGCCGCGGCGTCGGCCATGAGAAGGTGCTGACCCGGATCGAGCTGGACGCGCAGGCGACAATGATGATGGAACGCGTCGGCTACACCGCCGCATCGGTGCCAAAGGCGGAGGAGATCGTCTACCTGCGCTCCACCGCGAACCTGTCCACCGGCGGCACCGCCACCGACGTCACCGACATCATCCATCCGGACAACCGCGACATGGCGGTGCGCGCGATCCGCGCGATCGGGCTGGATGTGGGTGGCGTGGATTTCCTCACGACCAATATCGCCGAGAGTTACAAGAGCATTGGCGGCGGCATCTGTGAAGTGAATGCTGCGCCAGGCTTCCGCATGCATGTGAGCCCGAGCGAGGGTACGCCGCGCGATGCGGCCGGCCCGGTGATCGACATGCTGTTCCCGCCCGGCTCGCCGGCGCGGGTGCCGATTGCGGCGCTCACCGGCACCAATGGCAAGACCACCACCGCGCGCATGCTGGCGCACATCACCAAGATGGCCGGTTATACGCCGGGCCTCACTACCACCGACGGCGTCTACATCGACGGCCAGCGCACGGTCGAGGGCGACATGACCGGGCCGGTGTCGGCACGCATGGTGCTGTCCGATCCGCAGATCGACATCGCGGTGCTGGAGACCGCGCGCGGCGGCCTGCTGCGTGCCGGCATGGGCGTGACCAAGGTCAACGTCGGCGCGGTGCTCAACGTGCAGTCCGATCATCTCGGCCTGAAGGGCATCGACACGCTGGAGCAGCTCGCCGAGGTCAAGCGCATCGTGATCGAGGTGGCCACCGATTGCGCGGTATTGAATGCCGACGATCCGCTGGTGCTGAAGATGTCCGGCTACACCGACGCCAAGGTGATCTGCTACGTCACCATGAACCCGTCGCACGCGCTGGTGCGCGAGCATGTGCGTGCCGGCGGCCGCGCCTGCGCGCTCGAGGCTGGCGTCAACGGCGCAATGATCACGTTGTACGACAAGGGCAGCCACATCCCGCTGCTGTGGACACACCTGATCCCGGCCACGCTGGAAGGGCGCGCGCTGCACAACGTGCAGAACGCGATGGTCGCCGCCTCGATGGCGTTCTCGCTCGGCATCAAGCTCGACGCGATCCGCCAGGGCCTGCGCACGTTCGATACCACGTTCTTCCAGGCGCCGGGACGCATGAACGTGTACAGCGAGCACCCGTTCAAGGTGCTGTTCGACTACGGCCACAACGCTCACGCGGTGGCGGTAATGGCCGATCTGGCCGGCCGCCTCGACGTCACCGGTCGGCGCATCGTGGTGCTGGCCGGCCCTGGCGATCGCCGCGACGAGGATCTGGTGGCGATTGCCGATGCGGTGGCCGGGCGCTTCGATCATTACATCTGCCGCCGTGACGATGCCTTGCGTGGCCGTGATGGCGACGAGGTGCCAGGCATCCTGGCGCGCGCGCTGCGTGCGGCCGGCGTGCCGGACGATGCAATCTCGATCATCCCGGACGAGCAGAAGGCGATCGATGCCGCATTGGGCATGGGCCGCTCCGGTGATCTGCTGCTGGTGTTCGCTGATGCGCTGGTGCGCTCGTGGAAGCAGATCATCAAGTTCCGCCCCGAAGGCATGTCCGAGCTGCGCGCGGAATCCGGCGCGGCGCCGATCACGCCGCCGGTAACCGAAGCATCGTTCGACGAATCGAGCTATGCCGATCTGGGCGACGTGGTGCGTGACGAACGCGGCGTGCGTTTCTCCCGTGAGAGTGACGATTGAGCATCCTGCCCGCTGCGTTGCCGTTCGACGATTCGCGTCGCCTCACCGGTTCCAACCTTTACTTCGACGGCGCCGGTGCGGTGCTGGAAACCATGGGTGTCGCCATCGACGACGTGTTGCTGGATGGCTGGTGCGAGCGCGTGACGCTTGCCTGCCGCGCACTCGGCTGGGGTGACGTGCCGCTCGTCGTGCGCCGCCATGCCAGTGGCGCAGCGCTTGCCCTCGAAGCGTCGATCGACCAGTTGTTCAGTGCGACCGAAGTGAACGAATGGGGATGGCTGGCGACACTTGCCACCGCGCATGCCGTGGATGCGGGTCTGCATGCGCCGGGGCATCCTGCTGCATGGGACGAAGCTTCTGCGCTGCACACGCTGCGCGCGTTCGCGGTTGCCGAACGTCAGCCCGAACTGCCGGTTCTGCTGCAAGCCGCTGAAGCGCGCGGGCTTACCGCGTTGATCGACGATGAGGTGTTCTCGATCGGCGAAGGAGCGGGCGTTCGCAGCTGGCCGCTGAAAAATCTTCCCGCCATCGACGCCGTGCCGTGGACCGCATTGCACGATATTCCGGTGGCGCTGGTGACTGGCTCCAACGGCAAGACGACGACGGTGCGGCTGCTCGCCGCGATGGCGCAGGCGCATGGTTGGCATGCCGGGCATAGCTGCACCGATGGCGTGTTCGTCGATGGCCGCGCGATCGACTCCGGCGATTTCTCCGGCCCCGCCGGCGCGCGCGAGGTGTTGCGCCAACCGCAGGTCGAGGCCGCCGTGCTCGAGACCGCGCGTGGTGGCATCCTGCGTCGTGGTCTTGCCGTGCAGCGCGCGAACGTGGCGGTGGTCACCAACGTCAGCGACGATCATTTCGGCGAATACGGTATCCACGATCTCGATGGGCTGGCGGCGGTGAAGCTTACCGTCGCGCGTGCGCTCGGCACCGATGGCCTGCTGGTAGTGAATGCTGACGATGCGGTGCTGGTAAGGCAGGCCACGGCGTTGTCGGTGCCGCTTGCCTGGTTCGCCCTCGACGTTACGCATCCGTTGCTGCGCGCCCGCCGCGAACAGGGTGGCAGCACCTGTGGGGTACGCGATGGACATCTGCATCTGTTCCATCAAGGTGTCGATCACGACCTGGGCATCGTCGCGCAGATGCCGTTGAGCTTTGCCGGCAGCGCCGGCTACAACATCGCAAACATGGCGGCGGCTGCGCTGGCCGCTGCGGCGCTCGGCATCCATGCCAACACCATCGCCGGCGTGCTGGCACGTTTCGGCAGCGCGCATGCCGACAACCCCGGTCGCCTGCAGCACTGGTGCTTCGGCACGTTGCAGGTGTTCGTCGACTACGCGCACAACCCGGAAGGCCTGCGCGGTCTGCTCGGCGTGGCGACGACTTCGTTGGGTCACGGACGTCTTGGCCTGGTGCTGGGTCAGGCCGGCAATCGCGAGGACGCCGATATCCGCGAGCTCGCCGCTGTCGCTGCCGGCTTTCATCCGCAGCGAGTGGTGTTGAAGGACATTGACGGCTTCATGCGCGGGCGCGTGGCTGGCGAGGTCGCCGGAATTTTGCGCAATGCGCTGGTGCAGAACGCCGTGCCGGTGGAGGCGATTGTCGAATGCCTCGACGAGCTCGATGCGGTGCGCGGTTTGCTTGCGTGGGCGCGCGATGGCGACGTGCTGGTTCTTCCAACGCATGGGGTGCAGGCGCGGCAGGCGGTGGTTGAGTTGTTGGATGGATTGCAGGCGACGGGGTGGTTGGCGAGTGCTTCGCTGCCGTCGAGTTGATCGAGGTCGTGGTGGCTCGATGACGTGTAGGGGCGCACCTTGTGCGCGAAGCTCTACTCACCCTGATGAGAACCTGCAGATCCTTCCATCGCCCCCATCGCCCCCATCGTCATTCCGGCGAAGGCCGGAATCGCTTCTGCACTCCGGCATCAGAGCGAAGAGCTTTCACCCTCCTGCGGAGGGCGAGGCACTTCTCTTTTGCTTGTCCAAAAGAGAAGTACCCAAGAGAAAACGACACCTCCACTTGGCGCTTGCCGCCCATCCATGGGCGGCAAGTCCGTGAGGCGGGGCCGGGCTTTTCGACAGCACATCCATGTGCTGGCGAAAAGGAGCCGACCTCCTGTCGACTCCCGCTACGCGGCCTGTCGTCCCCGCCTCACCGCCGCACAGGGGCCCCGGTAGAGCAGCGGGCCATCCTGGCCCGCATTCGGTGCGCCACCGCTGCGCGGTGGCGATAGAAAAAGTCCCGCTCCGAGTGGGACTTTTCGAAATTGTGAATGTCTCAGTTCGGCCGATTCTGTTGAAAAACACCCTTGTCGCGGCGTGATGGAAGTGGTTGACTGATCACCCATCGACCGAGCGAGATTTTCGCGGTGATGGGACGTCAGCAGGCTGCACAAGCACCCTTGTTCTATGCCTTCAACCTTGACGGTCACGTCCCCGCCGATCATTTGCTTCGCGGCATTGATTAGTTCCTTGATCTGAGTGAACTGCACGCGCATTTGTCCGCGCACTACAGCCACACCGGCCGCCCCTCGATCGACCCTGCGTTGCTGATCCGCATGCTGATCGTGGGCTACTGCTTCGGGATTCGCTCGGAACGTCGGTTGTGCGAGGAAGTGCACCTCAACCTTGCGTATCGTTGGTTTTGCCGGCTGGGCCTGGAAGATCCGATCCCGGATCACTCGACGTTTTCGAAGAACCGGCACGGCCGGTTTCGCGACAACGACACACTGCGGTTCGTATTCGAACAGGTGCTGGCACGTTGTCTGAGCGAAGGACTGGTCGGCGGCGAAGGATTCGCGACGGACGCGAGCGTGATCAAGGCTGACGCCAGCCGTCAGCGTGACGTGCCGGGCGCGGAGGCGCACTGGGACAAGACAACGCCACTCACCCGACCCGTGCGCGAGTACCTTGAAGCATTGGACGCGGCGGAGGAGGAACGCACCCCGCCAAAGAATGTGTCGCTGACCGATCCGGCCTCGCAGTGGACTGCCGCGCCAGGCGGCCCGGCATTTTTCGCCTACTCCACCAATTACCTGATCGACACCAAGGCCGGTGTGATCGTGGATGTGGAAGCGAGTCCCGCGCATCGCACGGCGGAAGTAAATGCCACACGTACCATGCTGGAGCGCACTGAAGTGCGCATGGGCATGAACCCGAGCGACTGATTGGTGATACGGCCTATGGCTCAGCCACCATGCTGGAATGGCTGGTCGAGCAGAAAGGGATCGAACCGCACGTGCCGGTGTGGGATAAATCAGAGCGATCCGATGGCACGTTCTCCCGGACTGAGTTTGCATGGAACGAGCAGGACAGCGCCTATGGCTGTCCTGGCGGCAAAGAGCTGCGCTCGAACTGGCGCGCCTTCAAGGTACCGCGCACAGGAGTGACCAAGGACGACACGATCATCTATCGCGCCAGCGAGCATGACTGCCGAGGCTGCTCCCTGAAAGAGCAATGCTGTCCGAACACCCCGATGCGCAAGATCGCGCGCAGCATCCATGAACATGCACGCGAGGTCGCACGCAAGATGGCCACGACGCCTCAATATCTTCGGTCACGCTGCGAACGCAAGAAGGTCGAGATGTTGTTTGCTCACCTCAAACGCATCTTGCGGCTGGATCGATTGCGCCTGCGAGGTTTGCATGGCGCGCACGATGAGTTTCTGATGGCAGCGATTGCACAGAATCTGCGGCGAATGGCCAAGCGGTTGATGCCAACCATGCAGGAAGAAGCAAAAGGCCTCCCCACATAGCGGCCAGGGGCGCTCGCCTCTCTCATTTTCTTCGCCGATTGATTGACGATCACGCCGTCGGCCAAGCGTCCGCCGTGCGAAAAGCGAGTTTTTCAACAGAATCGGCCAAGAACGGCCGGTAGGTGCCTTCAAATGCGCGCCGTAAAGCGGACGTTCAAATCGGTGAGCACGACCGAGAGGATGGATTTCATAGCCGCATCCAGAGAAAAGGTAAGTGGCGGACCAGCGGCAACATCCACTTGACCGAGTGTTATGGGTCGCGCCGACCATGTCGTCTTTGCCTGATCTCGTGTGCATAGCCGTCTCACGTATGCGCCGCCGTCTGACGGACGACAGGGACGGCCATGAACGCAGCCACGACAAGAATGTAGAAAAAAACGATGGCCGAAATGTTCGGCTGCATCAACTTCCTGCACTCAGCCACCAGCGGTCGAGGCAACTTCTCGATGACCTTCGATCACTAAAAGGAAGTGCCGGCCAGCATGCTCGAGAAGATGATGGGGAAGGAGGCGAAGTAAGCCTTCGCTTTCGAAAAGATGTCAGCCTCACGGCTGGCGCCAAAGCATAAAGTTCAGGCAGCGATCCTTGGGCCTGTGTTTTCTTCGCGCAGCAATGCAGGGAATCAGTGCGCGACCTCAATCCGCTTGTCCGATCGTCAAACCAAGTCCGCGCAGGGTTTCGCGCACACCGTGACGTTCCAGTCGCTGGACGCAGGCCAGGTATTGCACGACGAAACGTTTGTCGCTGACGGCCTTCACGCCGACCAGCTCTACGCTTTCCAGCAAGGTCATCGGTGAGTCACGGTCGATCATCGGCTGGATCCGCTGCATCGCATTGGGCTCGCGCAACGAATAAGCCTGCCGGTTGTCATCATGGCCCCCCCTGACGCAGCGGTCGAAGCAGGCCAGCAGGAACGCCACCCGCCGCGCGTCACGGCCGGCATGCAGACAGGCGCTCAGCGTCGGCTTCAGGAACCCGGGAATCTTCGAGCCGCCGTCCAGGCACAGACGTTCAAGCTGGTCCGAGATGGCCGGGTTGGCGAAGCGTTGCAACAGTTGCCGCTTGTAGGCCGACAGATCCATGCCGGGCAGCGAGTCCAGCCAGACGCTAGCATCCTCGTCGAGAAAGTCCTTCAGATAGTCGCGAAACAGCGGATCGGACAGTGCCACGTCGACCTGCCGGTAGCCCGCCAGCCAGGCAGGATAGGAAAGCATCTGATGCGCACCGTTGAGCAGGCGGATCTTTACCTCCTCGTACGGGGTGACATCCGCCACCATCTGCACACCGTAGCGCTCCCATGCGGGACGACCATGCCGGAAGCAATCCTCAACCACCCACTGGATGAAGTCCTCGCAGACCACCGGCACCTGATCATCCAGACCGCTGGCCGCATTGAGCTCGTCGCGCCGCACGTCGGTCATCGCGGGGGTGATGCGGTCGACCATCGCGTTCGGGAAATCGACGTTCCGTGCAATCCAGGTCGCCAGATCGGGAGAGCTGGCCGCGGCATAGGCGACAAACGCGCGCCGCGCCTGATCGCCGTTGTGCCGCAGGTTGTCGCAACTCATCACGGTGAACGCCGGCACACCTGCCGCACGCCGCAGCGCGAGAGCGCCGACGACAAAGCCGAACGCGGTCCTCGGTGTCTGCGGATGGGCAAGGTCATGCGCCACACCCTGGTCATCGATCCGGAACGCACCCTGCCCGTCGAGCAGGTAGCCGCCCTCGGTGATGGTCAGCGAGACGATCCGGATCGCCGGATCGGCCAGTCGCGCGAGCAAGCGCGCCGGATCGTCCGGGGCATAGATATGCTCGACCATTGCGCCGATGACACGGCACACCCGCCCGCCATCCGGATCAAGCTCGGTCACGCTGTAGAGATTGTCCTGGAGTCGCATTGCCCGGGCGAAACCGACATCCTGCGCGAGCAGATTGATGCCGAGCAGCCCCCAGTCCTGCTGGTCTGCGTCAGCCAGGCAACGCTCCAGATAGACGGCCAGATGCGCACGATGGAACGCACCCACGCCGATATGCGCGATACCTGTGGTGACCGTTCTGCGATCGCAAGCGGGCCCGAGAACCCCCGGCGGCAATCGGCTTAGTCCGTCTTGATTCATCGCGGAGCGTCAAGCAGAGGTAGCGTCAATGGTGGGAGTCGCCGAGACATTGCCCGCAAACACGCGAGCGGCGAACGCATTGACCAACGCCGCGAATTCGGCGTGGCGCCAAAGGCTCACGCCATGCTCGCAGTCCTTGAAGCGATGGCTGGTGGCATTGCGCGCCACGGCCAGGAAGCTTGCCTCCTGACGAACATTCACCTTGTCCCTGTCGCCGTTGACGATCAGCATCGGCTGCGGAATGGCCGCCAAGATCGGTTGGAAATCGATTCGCCGCAGCGCCTTCACCGCTTGCGCGAACACGGTCACGCTGAGGCCAGCGTCCATCAGTGCCTGCGCGTCGGCCGGATCCAGGTCGAGTTTGCCGGGCCCGAGGGTTTTCGGCATCAATTTGTCGATGAGTCTTTGCTCGCCGAAGACCGCCGCCAGCAGGCGGAAGATTGCGCCCCTGGCGACATAAGGAAATACATCGAACCCGAAGAAGCTGAAAGTGGCGCCGCCCAGTACCAATCCCTTGAGCTGCTCCGGCGGCAGCGCGCCGGCCGAGGCCATCGCCGTATAGGCGCCCAGCGAATCGCCCACCAGCACGACCGGTGCAGGCGCCACCGATCGCGCCGCCGCCACGACCGTCGCCACTGCGGCCTCAAGGGTGTAGCGCTCATCGCGGCGCGAGCCGTGTCCAGGTAGATCCGGAGCGAGCAGACGATAGCGTGGATCCAGATCGTGCCCTACCGGATCCCACATGTGCCCATTCAAGGTGGCCCCGTGGAGAAGGATCAGTACCGGGTCGGCGTGGATAGCGGATTCAGTGGAATCAGACATAGCAGGCCTCGATTGGCGTAAACATATAGGATAGGTTCGGTTGTGAATCCGTCACGCCAGAGAGCGGCTTGCGTTGAAATCACCGAACACTCCAGCAAAAGTCGCGATAATTGGCGGTTTCTGAAGCGTACCCAAAAATATCGCTGTATGTTGTTGCACAGCAGCATATAAAACATGTTTGACAGGTTATCGGGGAGAGGAATAGTCTCGCCCCAACTTGCCAACCAAAGCGGGGTCGCCCGATGGGTACCATCACCACACTCTCCTCGCTCGATCGGCCGACCTTGTCGGCCCAGGTTGCGCGCCACATCCTGGCGCTGATCCAGCGCAAGCAGCTGCGGCCCGGCGACATCGTGCCCAGCGAGGTGCAGATCGTGCGCGAGCTGGAAGCCAGCCGTGGCAGCGTGCGCGAGGCCTACCGCACGTTGGCGGCACTGGGCATCCTCGAGATCGAGGCGGGGCGCCGGCCGCGGCTGCGCCCGATTGACCCGACTGTGCTTACCCAAGTGTTCGACTATGCGCTGAACACCGCCCAGGTCAGCCTCGGCCACGTGCTGGAGACCCGCCGCGCGATCGAACTGCAGACGGCGCAACTGGCGGCCCGCTACGCCACCGATGCCCAGCGCCGCTGCCTGCGCGAACTGGTTGCGCAGATGCGCTCGGCCGGCGCCAATCAGGCTCGCCGTGCCGCCAGTGACGTGGCGATCCACGACGTCATCGCCGAGGCCAGCGGCAATCCGTTGCACGTGCTGCTGCTCGGTGCGATGCGCTCGCCGGTGGAAGCCTCCGCACGGATGCACCTGGACGACACCCGCAGCGCGACCGAGCTTACTCGCGTGATTGATGCACACGACGCCGTCGTGGAACGTATCTGTGCGGGCGATCCGATCGGTGCGACATCCGCCATGTCGTACCACTTCGATCTGGCGATGGTCCATGCCGAACGCCAGCAGCACCCCGGCGATAACACGGACAACGCAGCAGCGCATAGCGAGGGCGGCAGCTCCCAGTCAGGGGACTCCACTCTGGAAGGCGGACAGTAATCGGCACCTTCAGCCAGCAGGAATCCCGCCATGTCCATCAACTCAACGTCCGCTACCCCACCAGGCGCGATCGACCAGATCATCACCTTCCTGCGGGAGCTGCTGGCGGACCGCGCCAATGTTTCGCACGCCGTTCGCGATCAGCACGCCCGCGGCGAAGGCCTGTCCACCAGCCTGCCTCCCGACGTAGTGGTCTGGCCAAGGGACAAGCACGAAGTCAGCCGCATCCTGGCCCGCTGCAACGAACTGGGTGTACCGGTGATCGCCTTCGGCGCCGGCAGTTCGGTGGAAGGACACGTCAGTGCACCACAGGGTGGTGTATGCATGGATCTGTCACGCATGGACGCCATCCTCGGCGTGCACGCCGAGGATGGCGACTGCGTGGTGCAGCCCGGGGTCACCCGCGAAGGACTCAACGACCATCTCAAGGGTACTGGATTGTTCTTTCCGGTCGACCCGGGTGCCAACGCCAGTCTTGGCGGGATGGTGTCCACGCGCGCCTCGGGCACCACCACGATGCGCTACGGCTCGATGGTGCACAACGTGATGGCGCTGGAAGTGGTTCTTGCCGATGGCCGCATCGTGCGGCTCGGCACCCGGGCACGAAAATCTTCCGCCGGCTACGACTTGGTGCACCTGATGCTCGGCGCCGAGGGAACGCTCGGCGTCATCACCGAGATTACCCTGCGACTGCACCCGCTGCCCGAAGCCGTGGCAGCCGCGAGCTGCGCGTTTCCGAGCCTGCGCGATGCGATTGCCGCGGTGTCCGACCTGAGCATGACTGGCATGCCATTCGCGCGCATCGAGTTCCTCGACGAGCATCAGGTGCGCGCCATCAACACTCATTCGCACCTCGGCTTGGTGGAACTGCCAACGTTGTTCCTGGAGTTCCACGGTAGCCAGACAGCGGTAACCGAGCAGTCTGAAATGGCTCAGCAAGTGGCCGCCAGTCATGGCGGCGTCGGGTTCGCATGGGCCACGCAGACCGAGGACCGCTCGCGACTGTGGCGCGCCAGGCACCTCGCCTACTTCGCGGCGCTGGCGCTGCGTCCGGGCTGCGCGAACATCGTCGCTGACGTCTGTGTACCGGTCTCGGCACTGGCCGAGTGTGTCGAGCGTGCGCGCGGGGAGATCGACAAGGCCGGTCTGGTCGCGCCCATTCTCGGTCACGTCGGCGATGGCAACTTTCACGTGATTTTTTTGCACATGCCTGATCTGCCTGCGGAACGCGAAGCGATCGATCGCGTTTACGACGGCATGGTCGCCCACGCGCTGTCGCTTGGCGGCACCTGCACCGGCGAGCATGGCATTGGCCTGGGCAAGAAATCCAAATTGCTGGACGAATACGGCCCGGACGTGATCGAGCTGATGCGCAGCATCAAGCGGGCCTGGGATCCGAATTTCATCCTCAATCCCGGAAAGATTTTCGATCGCTAGGGGCGACCGCACGCACGGGGAACGGACGCCTGGAAACAGAAAACGCTTCCGTACGCATGCCAATTCGGCCGATGGCCAGGGCAGCGAAAACTAAATTCAAGGGTGGGGAAATCCGATGACTATCAAGCAAGCGCCAACTTTCAAGCACCGCACGCTGGCGATAGCCGTATCGCTGATCTGTGGCTCGATCCTGCTGCCGATGGCGGCCGCCACGGCCGCCGAAAGTGCGGCCCCGACACCGCAGACCAGCAACGACGGCACCTCTACTAGCAAGAACAAGCCCAAGACGCTGGCCACCATCATGGTGACCGCGCAGAAACGCGAACAAGCGGCGATCGACGTGCCCGCATCGGTGACCTCGATCGATGCAAGCTCGCTGGCCAGCGGCGGACTGGACCGACTCTCCGACTATGTCGCCCAGATCCCCGGCATGTCGCTGACCTCGATCAAGCCGGGCGAGAACCAGATCACCATACGCGGCATCACCACCGGGCTTTCCCAATCGGCACCGACCACGGCGGTGTATATCGATGACGCGCCGATCGGTTCGGTCAACGCGTATACCGCGGGCAGCCAGCTCGCACCCGACATCGATCCGGCAAATCTCAGCCGCATCGAAGTACTGAAAGGACCGCAGGGAACCCTGTACGGTGCCGGTGCGATGGGCGGCATGATCCGTTACGTCACCACCCCGCCCGACTTTCAGAACCTCAAGGGCAGCGTCACCGTCGGCGGCGACAGCGTCGACGGTGGCGGCAACGGTGGCGTAGGCCGCTTTTACGTCAACCTGCCGATGGGCGACAACAGCCAGGCACTGCAACTGAGCGGATTCGACCAGCGCTACCCCGGTTTCATCGACGACGTGAACGGTCGCAAGAACGTCAACTACGCCCAGCTCAAGGGTGGCCGCGCCGCCTATACCTGGATCATCAGCCCCAACTGGAAGGTGGCGGCGTCGGCGCTTTACCAGCGCGTGCACGATGGTGACAACCAGACCGAGGATGTCGATGCCAAGACGTTGAAACCTCTCTACGGCGACCTGACCCAGCAGGCCTACATTCCGCAACCGGCCAACACCAAACTGAATGTGTACAACGTGTCTGTACACGGAAACATCGGCAATGTCGCCCTGGTCTCGTCGACGACGTATCAAACCATCGATGCCAACGCGATCGGGGACGTGACACCGACCTACGGTGTGCTGCTCGGGCCGCTGCTGGGCATCCCCGATCTGGGTACCGGCATCTCGCAGCTCACCTCGACCAAGCGCTTTTCGCAGGAGTTCCGGCTGGACTCGAGCGCCCTCGACGACAAGCTTCAGTACGAGGGCGGCCTGTATTTCACCCGCGAGGAAGATACCAACCAGGTACCCGGCATCACACCGTTCTTCACCACCACCCTGGCCCCGATCCCGTTGCCGTTCGACCTGATCAAGGCCGAAATCGATTCGACCTACCGCGAATATTCGGCCTACGCCAACGCCACCTATGCGTTCACGCCGAAGTTTTCGATCCAGGGTGGCCTGCGCTACAGCTCCGATCACCAGGCCTATGGGCAGGACTACAGCGGCTTGCTGGTCGGGCCCACGCCGCTGGTCGTCACTGACGGCCGCGAGCAGGGCGACAAGGTGACGTATCTGCTCACGGCAAGCTACCAACCCTCGGACACCCAGACCCTGTATGCACGTGTGGCCAACGGCTACCGTCCAGGCGGCCCCAATGCCGTGCCCCCACCCAGTGTGTTTGCGGCGCCCAAGACCTTTGCCCCGGATTCGCTGACCAGCTACGAAGTCGGCTACAAATCGGTGATGGACGATGGCAGGCTTTCATTCGAAGGTGCACTGTTCACCACCAACTGGAAGGACATCCAGATCCAGACCAGTGATGCTGGATTCAACTTCTTTGTCAACGGCGGTGCCGCCACCAGCAAGGGTGCCGAGGCCACCCTGCTGTTCTATCCGGTGGATGGCTGGAGTCTGCGCGCGACCGGGGCGTACACCGATGCGAAGCTCACCGAAGACGCGCCGCTGGCGGGCGGCTATTCAGGCGACGAGCTGCCGTTTGTACCGAAGGTTACCGGCTCGCTGAGCTCGAACTACCAATGGGCGATCAGCACTGGCTGGAGTGCGAGCGTGGGCGGGTCGGTCAACTACATCGGCGATCGCCAGTCCGACTACAGCCTGCGCGCTCCGGTCACGGTGCCTTCCTACACCACCGTAAATCTCGATGCCGCCATCACGCGTGACCACTGGCGCTTCTCGCTGTACGGGAAAAATCTGGGCAACAGCCGCGGCATTACCTACCTGGCGACACGCGCCGTGGTTCCCGGATTGAACCCCTATACCGCCGGTATCATCACGCCACGCACAATCGGCGTGGAAGTGAACTACCGGTTCTGACCAGGATGGCCACGAACAGCCGTCATCTGCTCGATCAGGAACTGGTCGCGGTCCTCGGCCAGCTTCCGGTCACACCAGTCAACCAGGAAGCCTTGGTGGAGATACGCGCGAACGGGGCACAGCAGATCGAAACGCTACGGCCGATGTTGCCGGAGTTTCCCGGCATCGAGGTGAGCGAGTCGCCAATTTCGCGCAACGGTTTCATAACCGCGCTGAAGCGCACGCTCGCTCGCGCCAGCTGAGTGACCGAAAGGATGACTGCCATGCCTGACCAACCCACACTGTGCACTCACACCCAACACGACTTCGTGCTGTCTTCCGGCACCGTCCTGGCCGAGGCAACCACGGCCTATCGCGCACTGGGTCAGCTCAATGCTGCCGGTGACAACGCGGTACTGGTACTGCATGGCTACACCACCGGCCCGGCCATGCTGGACGAGGGTGCCAATGTCGCCGAGGGCTCATGGAGCGGCCTGGTCGGGCCCGGCCGCGCGGTCGACACCGACCGCCATTTCGTGATCTGCCCGAACATGCTCGGATCGAGCTACGGCTCGACCGGCCCCCGCAGCGTCAATCCGGCCACCGGCAAAGCCTATGGCGGTGACTTCCCGCTGATCTCGCCGCAAGACATCGTGACGCTGCAGAAGCACCTGCTGGATGCGCTCGGCGTGCGTCATTTGGTAGCCGTCATGGGCCCGTCGTTCGGCGGCTATCAGGCGTTCCAGTGGGCGGTCGACTATCCCGATTTCATGGATCGCGTGGTCGCCGCGGTCAGTGCTCCGTTCCATCCTGGCGCGCCAGGTCATGCGGACGCCGTGCTGGAAGTGCTGCGCAAGGATCCCGGCTGGGCAGACGGGCGTTACTGCGATACTCCCGGCACCATGCTCGGGACGCTGACCGCGATGCGGACAGCAACCCTCACGCTGTACGGCGTCGACGCAGAGCTGCGGCCGCGCTTGCCCGATCCGACACTGCGTGCAGCCGAATTGCAGCGACTGGCGCTCAGCTGGGCGGAAGAGTTCGACGCGGGCAGTCTGGTGTCCTTGATGCGTGCGGCGGAGTTGTTCGACGTGCGGCCGCTCCTGCATGAGATACGAGCACCAGTGCTGCTGGTCAACTCGCGCACCGACCCGGTGTTTTCACCGGCATTGATCAAGCAGATCGCGCCCTTGCTGAATGCCGCGAAGCTCAGCTGGTGCTACGTCGAGCTGGATAGCGAGAAAGGCCACTTCGCGTCAGGGGCCGACTGGCATCTGTGGTCTGATGCCCTCGCCACGTTCCTGCGCGATGGCTGCATCGATACCGCTGCACCGTCTGCCTACTACTTCATTGATGGTCGGCCGGCCGACAAGCTGTCCGAGGAGCTCCTGTGAACCCACCATCCAGCAGCATCGTCGAACCGCGGGACATCGGCACAGCCGACGTGCTCGCGGACACCGCGCCAGCGCCTGTCGCGCCGGTGGGTGCCTACCGAACCTACGTGTTGTTCGTGCTGTCGATGATCGGTTTCCTGTGCGCAGTCGACCGGGTCGTGATCAGCATGTTCATGCAGCCGATCAAACAGGAGTTCGGCCTCAGCGATACCGAGCTCGGCGTGATGACCGGCCTGGCGTTTGCGGTGATGGGCGGCATTGTCGCCATTCCATTGGCGCGAGTGGCTGATCGCGGCAGCCGCAAATGGATCATCGGTACCAGTCTGCTTGTCTGGACCCTGCTGACCGCAGCCACCGGCATGGCGGCGAACTTCGTGCAATTGCTGGCCGCTCGGCTCGGAGTCGGCGTGGGCGAGGCGGGCTGCATACCGGCGACGCATTCGATGCTGGGCGATTATTATCCGCGCGAGATGCGCGCACGTGCCTTGGGCGTGCATACCGCAGGCACCTATCTTGGACTGCTTGGTGGCATGGTCATCGGCGGCGTGCTGGTGCAAACCGTCGGCTGGCGCGCCGGCTTCATCTGGCTGGGTCTGGGTGGCCTGGTGATCTCGGTACTCTTCCAGCTCACCGTGCGCGAACCGACGCGCATCGATGAAATGAAGCAGCCGGCGACGTCCTCCGCCGGCGTGATCGCGCGGCTTGGCGATCTGCGCTGTTTCCTGCTGCTGGTCGGCGCGTTCTCGACCACCGCACTGGCCGGATCGGTAGTGACTTGGCTGCCGGTCTACTTCGGACGCGCCTTTGCACTGAGCCCGATCCAGATCGGTGTCGGACTGGGCCTCGCGATCGGCGTGGCCACCGCGATCGGCGCAGTGATCGGCGGACAACTGGGCAACCACTATTCGAAAAACTCGAAGTCGTGGAGCGCCAGCTTCTCGGCACTCGATACCGTCGTGGTGATGCCACTGCTGCTGGGTACGTTATATGCGCCGACGCCGGCGCTCGCCTTCACCCTGTTGTTTCTCACCTTCGCTGTCGCCGGCATGATCACCGGGCCGATCTTCGCGATGTTGCAGGATCTGGTCGACCCGAGCGTACGCGCTACCGCACTGGCTATCGTGGCGTTGTCGGGGGTGGTGCTGGGACAGGGCTGCGGCCCGGTTCTGGTGGGCCTACTCAGCGATCATTGGTCGTCAGGCGGCAACAGCGCCGAGGGTCTGCGCCTGGCGATGACTATGGTGGTTATGGTGAACTTTCTAACCATCGCGGAGTTCTGGCTACTGCGCCGGCGCATCAATGCGGTAGTTCCGCCGGTCCTTCCGGCGGCCCAACCCCGCGACTGAATCCCTGAAGTCGACTTGCCGAATGCGCCAGAGTTGCTGCGATGTCAACCTCGTTCGCGGTCAGATCAACGACCCAGAGATAGGGACGCGTATCAACATTCTTGCAGGGTTTCGTGCCACTGCCGCAAGTACGGCTGCAGACGACTTGCTGCGCTGGCGGCACAGGCACGCGCGCCTGGATGATCGGAGCCGCACACTGGCTGCCCCATAGACGTTCCGCCTGCGCCAGTAGGCGGTGAATCTTCCAATCCACAATTGATCCTGCGGAGACAAAGAGATGGTCCTTGACGATCGCGTCGCCGACGCGATCGTCCTCAGTAAACTGGCCACTCCGAAAGCAGCCGTTCGCGACCGTCTCATGCGTCGACAGCAGCCTTTCGCGATCGGTCAGCAGCACCTTCCACCGCCGCCCTTGTAGCGCGCCACCTGCCGCTCGCGGAAGAACTCCTTGTAGCTGGGCACTTCGCGTTCGGGGTGATGCTCGCGCAGATGCTTCACGTAGGCATCGTAGTCGGGCACGCCGCAGCAGAGGCGGGCGGTTTGTACCGCCCACTTCCAACCCGATTCCAGCGCCTGCATCGACCTGTTCATGACGGCATCCTCAGCTGGTCACACTGCTCAGTGCCACGTACGGTTCTTCGTGCGCGGTCGGGTGGTTGGTTTGCCATGCGCGGATCAGTGCGCGCAGCGAGAAGCCGAGCATCGCCACGATCAGCAGCATGAACAGGCCGGTGAGCGCCATGTCGACGTAGTTGTTGGTGACGATCTGCTGCATCGCGGCTGGCGTCTTGGCCGGCGCCAGCCGCTTGCCGTCCTGCATCGCCTGCGCATATTTCTGCGCGGCGGCGGTGAAGCTGATCGGGCCGCTGAGTTTCTCCCAGCCGGCGACCAGGGTGCAGACGATCAGCCAGATCGCCGGGGTGCCCGGCACCAGCACGTAGCGCTCGCGTTTCAGCTTCACCACTACCACGGTGCATAGCATCAGCGCGATCGCGGCGAGCATCTGGTTGGCGATGCCGAACAGCGGCCACAGCGTGTTGATACCGCCGAGCGGATCGACCGCGCCCTGGTACAGGAAGTAGCCCCATAGTGCCACGCAGATCGCCGTTGCGAGCAGGTTGCCGGTCCACGATTCGGTTTCCTGCAACGGCTTGTGAATCAGCCCGGCGATCTCCTGGATCATGAAGCGGCCGACGCGGGTGCCGGCATCGACCGTGGTGAGGATGAACAGCGCCTCAAACAGGATCGCGTAGTGATACCAGAACGCCATCATGCTGCCGCCAGGGATGATGTTGTGCAGCAACTGCGCCATGCCCACGGCGAGCGTCGGGGCGCCGCCGGCGCGGCCGAGGATGCTGGATTCGCCGATGTTCTTCGCGGTCTGCAGCAACTCATCCGGAGTCACCACGAAGCCCCACTGGCTGATCGTGGTGGCAGCGTCCTGCACGGTGCTGCCGATGATCGCGGCCGGCGAATTCATCGCGAAGTACACGCCCGGATGCAGCGAGGAGGCGGCGATCAGCGCCATGATCGCCACGAACGCTTCCATCAGCATGCCACCGTAGCCGACGAGACGCGCCTGGCCCTCATTGGCGAGCAGCTTGGGCGTGGTGCCGGAGGCGATGATCGAATGCCAGCCGGACACCGCACCGCAGGCGATGGTGATAAACAGGAACGGGAACAGGCCCCCCTGGAACACCGGGCCAGTGCCGTCGATGAACTTGGTCACGGCTGGCATCTGCAGGGTCGGCGCGGAGAGGAAGATCGCCAGCGCCAGCAATGCGATGGTGCCGATCTTGAGGAAGGTAGACAGGTAATCGCGCGGCGCCAGCAGCAGCCATACCGGCAGCACCGAAGCGCAGAAACCGTAGGCGATCAGCAGCCACGCCAGTGCCTTCGCATCGAAGTCGAACAGCGGCGCCAACGTGGCCGAGTCGGCCACGGTCTTGCCGAACCAGATCGAGGCCAGCAGCAGCACCAGGCCGATGATCGACACTTCCAGAATCTGGCCCGGGCGGAACCAGCGCAGGTACACGCCCATCAGCAGCGCGATCGGGATCGTGGCGGCCACGGTGAAGGTGCCCCATGGGCTGTGCGTGAGTGCCTTGACCACCACCAGCGCCAGCACTGCCAGCACGATCATCATCAGCACCAGCACGCCGAACATCGCTACCACGCCGGCGACCGGCCCCAGTTCCTCGCGCAGCATGTGACCGAGCGAGCGAGCATCGCGGCGCAACGAGAGTCCCAGGATCATGAAGTCCTGCACCGCGCCGGCGAACACCACGCCGAACAGGATCCACAGCGTGCCGGGCAGGTAACCCATCTGCGCGGCCAGCACCGGGCCGACCAGCGGACCGGCACCGGCGATCGCGGCGAAGTGGTGACCGAACACCACCCACTTGTCGGTGGGTACGTAGTCGAGGCCGTCGTTGCGCAGCACCGAGGGCGGTGCGCGGGTGGGATCCATCTGCAGCACCGAGTGCTCGATGAACTTGCCGTAGAAGCGGTAGCCGATGACGAAGATCGCGATCGATGCGGCGACCAGCCAGATCGCGTTGATCGGTTCGCCGCGGCGCAACGCGACCACACCCAGACAGAAAGCACCGACGATGGCGATGGCGACCCACAGGATTTTGCTGGCCGGGCTCGGCTTGGGTATGGCGGCATGCATCGCTGGCTTCTCCTCAGGCTGATGCCCAAGAGTCGTCCCGTCCGCCACGGCGGTCAATGCCAAAACAGCGCCACAGGCACTAGCCATTGGTCGAATAGCCACGTGCGGGCTGTCACGTCGACGGATTATCGCCGGGGTACACTGGCCTCCCTGTCGAGTACAAGGAGTTCGGTATGCGCATCACGACACGCTACGGTCTGCTCGGTTTCGTTCTCGTCGTCGCCACGTTGCCGGTCAGTGCCGCCGGGTCCGGTCAGTTCAAGGGGCTGCTGAACAAGGCCAAACAGTCGACGTCCAGCTCATCGCAGCTTGGCAGCGGCCTGCCGAACAGCGACATTGCTTCGGGCCTCAAGGAAGCACTGGCCATGGGCACGACCAACGCGATCAACAGTCTCGGTCGCAACGGCGGCTTCTGGAATAACCCCAAGGTGCGCATTCCCCTGCCAGGGAAACTTGAACAGGCTGGCAATCTCGCGCGCAAGATGGGGCAGGGCGCCAGGGTGGATGCGTTCGAGCTGAGCCTGAACCATGCCGCTGAGCAGGCGGTGCCGCAGGTGGCGGACATCTTCGGTGACGCGATCCGCAAGATGACACTGAGCGATGCACGCAGCATCCTCACTGGGGGCGATCATGCGGCCACCGATTTCTTCCGCCGCGTCGCCGGCGATGCGCTGACCGCGCGCATCCATCCGATCGTGGCCAAGGCCACGGCCAGCGTCGGTGTCACCGAGAAGTACAAGGAGTTCACCTCCGGCAGCGGTGGCGGCGGTCTGGGCAGTGCACTGGGTGCACTCGGTGGCGGGCACAAGTCGAGCAGCGGCGGCAGCCCGATCGATCTGGACAACTACGTGACCGGCAAGACGCTGGATGGCCTGTTCGCCATGATCGGCGAGGAAGAGCAGTCGATTCGGCATAATCCCGCCGCGCGCAGCAGCGATCTGTTGAAGAAAGTGTTCGGCGGCTGAGCGTTGGACTGCCGCTGTTTCCATCATTCCGGTACGCGCCGGAATGATGGAAATACATGCTGAGGCTTGTATTCACGCTCTGAAAGCCACAATCAAGAGATAGACGCTATCTGATTGTGAGGTTCCCATGATCCACGACATCCTGAAAATGGGCGATCCGCGCCTGCTGCGCATTGCCCCGCCGGTGCCCGACGCGATGCTGGGCAGCGCGGAGCTCGACGCGCTCATCGCCGACATGTTCGACACTATGCACGCCGCCGATGGTGTCGGCCTCGCCGCGCCGCAGATTGGCATCGATCTGCAACTAGTGATCTTCGGCTTCGACAGCAACGAGCGTTATCCCGATGCACCGGCTGTACCGCGCACGATCCTGCTCAACCCGGTGATCACCCCGCTGTCGCAGGACATGGAGGAGGGCTGGGAGGGCTGCCTGTCGGTACCCGGCCTGCGCGGCGCGGTGAGCCGCTACTCGCTGATTCGCTACGAGGGCGTCGACCCGCATGGTGCGCGTATCGATCGCACAGCCGAGGGCTTCCATGCCCGTGTGGTACAGCACGAGTGCGACCACCTGATCGGCCGGTTGTATCCCACGCGCATTACCGACTTCAGCAAGTTCGGCTACACCGAGGTGCTGTTTCCGGGGCAGGACATGGGCGCGGATGAATGATGCCGTTCTGAGCGCTGGCCACGCTCAAACCGGCTGTGGATGCAGCATGAACCAGCCGAGAAAGGCTGCACCCGCGACAACGCAGTAGACCCCGAACGACGCCAGCCGGCCGCGCCCTTCGAAGTAGTGCATCAGGAAACGAATGCTCAGCCAGGCGGCGATCGTCGTCAGCACGCCACCCAGGAGTGCGTCGGCGAGTTGGGCCGGAGCATGGAAGAGCTTGGGCACCTCGAGCAGGCCGGCAGCGAGGATGATCGGTGTGCCCAGCAGGAACGAAAACTCCGCGGCCTTTTCGGTTGTGAGCCCGGCGGCATTGCCTGCAATCATGGTCAGGCCGCTACGCGAAAAGCCGGGAATCAACGCGCCGATCTGCGCCAGGCCAACGAAAAACGCCTGTCGGAACGTGAGCTTTTCCGGTGCGCGATGAACACGCGAACGCTGCAGCCGGTCACCGAACCACAGCAGCACGCCGTTGACGATCAGCGCGATCGCGACAATCCGCAGGTCATGGAACAGGCGTTCGAGTCGTTTCTCCAGCAGCAGGCCGACCAGGCCGGCCGGGATCGTGCCGATGATGAGTGCCCACATCATGTGGCCGTCATCGTTGCGACGCCCGCTAAGCGAGCCGAAAAAGCCCCGGATCAACGCGACCCAGCGTGCGCGGAAGTACCAGAGCAGCGCGAGGGCGGTACCCAAGTGCAGTGCGACGAGGAACGGCAGCAGTTGCGGCGCATGCTTGTCGATATGCATGCCGAACAATGCGGGAACCAGCAAGGTATGGCCGAGACTGCTGACGGGAAAGAGTTCGGTGACACCCTGCAACACGCTCAGGAAGATCAAAAACCAAAGGCTCACGCATCGATCCTTTTGTAGTGGGAAAACAAGTATGGCGGTTGCCGTGATGGTCGCATCATCACGATGCGCCATACCACTTGCATGATGCGCGGCACGCCAACCATTATTGCGATTCACAGCGAGGGATGGTGATTACATGGGGCGAACGTCAGCTATGAGCGGAACGGACGCTGGAGCGGCTGGCCTGGGGCCTCGCAATCCCGGCATCGACCTGCTGCGTGGCCTGTCGATTCTCTTCGTCATCCTCAATCATCTCGGCCTGCGCATTCCGTTGAAAAGGACCGCGCTGGCCGATGTTCTGCCGACGTGGTTTCTGAGCCGGCTGAACTACAACGGCTACGAAGCCGTTTTCGTGTTCTTCGTCATCTCCGGTTTCCTGATTGCCGGCAATGCGCTGCAACGCTGGGGTGGACTGGAGCGGATCGACTTGCGTGCGTTCTATGCGCGTCGCTTCGCCCGCATCGTGCCCTGCCTGCTGGTGCTGGTTGCCGTGCTTGCCGTATTGCATCTGCTGGCGGTGCCGGATTACACGATCAGTCGCCCCGGCCAGTCTTTGCCGGGTGCCATCTGGGCGGTCATCGGTCTGCATCTGAACTGGTACGAGGGTCACACCGGCTACCTGCCGGGCAACTGGGACGTGCTGTGGTCGCTATCGATCGAGGAAGTGTTCTACATCGGCTTTCCGCTGGCTTGTCTGCTGACGCGCCGGCGCTGGGTGCTGATACCTCTGCTGGCTTTGCTCGCGCTGTCGATGCCATGGACGCACGCCGCCTTGCGCGGCAACGAGATCTGGCAGGAGAAGGCTTACCTGCCTGGCATGTCGGCGATTGCGATCGGCGTGCTTGGTGCGTTGCTGGCAGCGCGCTCCGGCACGCTTCCAGCGCGCACGGCCGCGTTGCTGGGATGGTTGGGTGCAATCGGTTTGGTGGCGGCGACGATCGACGGGGCGTTGATGTGGCATCTGCTACGCGACGGCTACATGTTGCTGCTGGCGCTCTCTGCGCTGTGTCTGCTGCTGGCCTGCGAGCAACGCCAGCGCCGCGGAGACTGGCATCCATGGCGGGCGTTGGGCTGGCTGCGATCGTGGGGACGGCTCAGTTACGAGATCTATCTCACGCACATGTTCGTGGTCTTCGCGATGGTGCGCCTGTTCAAACTCGCTGGCGGTGACCTGCGGCTCGGCTTCCTCTGGTATCTGCTGACGCTGCCGTTGTGCTGGCTGCTGGGCACGGCGGTGGAGCGCTGGCTGTCGACGCCATGCGAATGCTGGCTGCGTCGCCGGCTGACAAAACCGACACGCATTGAGCCGACTGCATCGCATCCAACAACCGTTGAACTCCCGGTAGCGTAAGCTGTAGTCAGGCGGATATCCGCCGGGAGAGGTTCGGTGAAGAAAGAAGACGAAACGCACATGCAGATTGTTTCCGCGGATATCAGCTCGGAATCGCTCACTGGCATGGTGATTTTCCGGCCGCATTGCGTGTCCCGCTCGGGTCGCAATGTGCCTGAAACCAGCAAGACTGGTAACTGGTATGCCTTGCGTCCAGCTGAAGTGCGCAGCTTTGCGCGTGCGCTGCTGGATGCGGCTGACTCGATGGATCTGAAGGCGAAGATGCTGCAGGCGGCTAAAACCGCGGCGGCGGGATAATCGAAACCTTGCGCTGGCTGGCGCGCAATGCGTTCAGCCGTGCCGGTACCCATTGATCGTGTCGCGCAATTCCTGTGTGGCGACGCGAGCAGCAGTGGCGAAATTCTCGCCATTGCCGGCATAGAGAATCGCGCGTGAGGAACTGATCAACAGGCCGTTGCCGCTGCTGGTGCGGCCGTTGCGCACCACCGCCTCGACATCGCCACCCTGCGCGCCGATGCCTGGCACCAACAGTGGCATCTCGCCGACCAGCGCGCGTACTTCGCCCAACTGCTCCGGCCAGGTAGCGCCAGTGACCAGGGCGCAGTTGCCGTGGCTGTTCCAGTCGCGCGCGATCATCTGCGCCACGTGCTGGTACAGCGGCATGCCACCGACGTCGAGGTCCTGCAGATCGGCGGCGCCCGGATTGGAGGTGTGGCAAAGCAGAATCACGCCTTTGTCGGCACGATCCAGGAACGGCTGTACCGAGTCACGACCGAGATACGGGTTCAACGTCACCGCATCGGCCTGATAGCGATCGAACGCTTCGCTGACGTAATGCTGGGCGGTGCTACCGATATCGCCGCGCTTGGCGTCGAGGATCACCGGCACGCCCGGATGCTTCTGGTGGATATGCGCGATGAGCCGTTCCAGCGCGTCTTCCGCACGCAGCGCGGCGAAGTGGGCGATCTGCGGCTTGTACGTGCATACCATGTCGGCGGTGGCATCGACGATGGCGCTGCAGAACTCGAAGACCGCATCCGGGTTCCCACGCAAATGGGCGGGAAACTTCGACGGTTCCGGATCGAGACCGACGCAGACCAGTGAGTTGTTCCTTGCCCATGCCTCTTGCAGTGACTGCATGAAACTCATCATCGCGCTCCCGTCGTACTCTTTGGCCCGTCATTCCGGCTTGCGCCGGAATGACGGTCTTGTGTTGCCTTACGCCAGCTTCTTGTACTTCACGCGATGTGGGCGGGCGCCTTCCTCGCCGAGGCGGCGCTTCTTGTCGGCTTCGTACTCGTTGTAGTTGCCGGGGAAGAACTCGACGTGCGAGTCGCCTTCGAACGCGATGATGTGGGTGGCGATGCGGTCGAGGAACCAGCGGTCATGCGAGATCACCATCGCGCAACCGGGGAATTCGAGCATCGCGTCTTCCAGCGCGCGTAGCGTCTCCACGTCCAGATCGTTTGACGGCTCATCGAGCAGCAGCACGTTGCCTCCCTGCATCAGGGTCTTGGCCAGGTGCAGGCGACCGCGCTCACCACCGGACAGGCTGCCTACCAGCTTCTGCTGATCGGTGCCCTTGAAGTTGAAGCGGCCGATGTACGCGCGCGACTGCAGTTCGTAGCGGCCGATGGTGATGATGTCGGCGCCGCCGGACACTTCCTGCCACACGTTCTTCTTCGCATCGAGGTTGTCGCGCGACTGGTCGACATAGGCCAGTTGTACGGTGTGACCGAGCTTCACTTCGCCCTGGTCCGGTTTTTCCACGCCGGTGATCAGTTTCATCAAGGTGGACTTGCCGGCACCGTTCGGACCGATCACGCCGACGATCGCGCCCGGTGGCACCTTGAACGACAGGTCGTCGATCAGGAGGCGATCGCCGAACGACTTGCTGACGTTGGTGAACTCGATCACTTCCTGACCCAGGCGCTCGCCCGGCGGAATGTAAAGTTCGTTGGTTTCGTTGCGCTTCTGGTACTCGACCGAGTTCAGTTCCTCGAAGCGGTTGATACGCGCCTTGCCCTTGGACTGGCGGCCCTTGGCGGCCGAACGTACCCACTCCAGTTCGCGAGCGAGTGCCTTCTGGCGACCCTTCTCGGCGGATTCTTCGCGCGCCAGACGCTCGCCCTTCTGTTCCAGCCACTCCGTGTAGTTGCCCTTCCACGGAATGCCGCGGCCGCGATCGAGTTCGAGGATCCACTCGGCAGCGTTGTCGAGGAAGTAGCGGTCATGGGTAACCGCCACCACGGTGCCTGGGTAGTCGTGCAGGAACTGTTCCAGCCAGTCGACCGACTCGGCATCCAGATGGTTGGTCGGTTCGTCGAGCAGCAGCATGTCCGGCTTGGACAGCAGCAGGCGGCACAGTGCCACGCGGCGCTTCTCACCGCCGGACAGCGGCCCGATCTTGGCGTCCCACGGCGGCAGGCGCAGCGCGTCGGCGGCCACTTCCAGCTGGCGCTCCAGTGCATGCGCGTCGTTGGCGGCGAGCAGGTTTTCCAGCTTCTGCTGCTCGATGGCGAGCTTGTCGAAGTCGGCGCCTTCCTCGGCATAGGCGGCATACACTTCTTCGAGACGCTTCTGCGCATCGAGAATCTCGGCGACGCCTTCTTCGACCGCTTCGCGCACGGTCTTCTCCGGGTCCAACTGCGGCTCCTGGGCGAGGTAGCCGATCTTGGTGCCGGGATTGGCGCGTGCCTCACCCTGGAAATCGGTATCCACGCCGGCCATGATCTTCAGCACGGTGGACTTACCCGCGCCGTTGACGCCGAGCAGGCCGATCTTGGCGCCGGGGAAGAAGGACAGCGAGATGTCCTTGATGATCTGGCGCTTCGGCGGGACGATCTTGCTGACCCCGTTCATGGTGTAGATGTATTGC
>Ga0302314_10000583_pt1 | contig 67045 bp, 57 predicted proteins | sample III_Palsa_N2_3_FD_200533 | JGI IMG/M metagenome (GOLD analysis project Ga0302314, IMG submission 200533) | Peat permafrost microbial communities from Stordalen Mire near Abisko, Sweden - III_Palsa_N2_3 | ecosystem: Environmental > Terrestrial > Soil > Palsa > Peat permafrost | place: Sweden...
CGCGACTACCTCGCCGCTCACAACCAAGACCCTAAGCCTTTCCGTTGGACAGCCTCAGCTGACCTCATCCTCGGCAAAGTCGCTCACTTATGCGGGGAACTTAGCTGACGGGACACTAGACACTCAGCTCTTCGACCCTGGAGGGGTCGCAGCCATTAGCCGGTGGTTGAGCGCCGCGCGACACCACCGGTTTGCCCTCCCAAAGAAAGCCGCCCCGCGACCGATCCCTTTCCCCACCAAACAGGCCGGGGCGCACTCCCACCACCCATGCCCTGGGAAGAGTAGGCCGATTGGCCCCGCCCATGCAAATTGGTGCCCCTGGAAACCATGTGCGCTTGCACGCAGGCATTCACGCCGAGTTCGAGTCATTGCTACCACGCGGACGCGAGAAGCGCGGGAGAGCGGGCTCCTCAGTTTCAGGTAGCGCGTATCAGGAGAAGATCGAACGGGCTGCTCACGGACGGGCCGGGATGCACGGGGGCAAAGCGCTTGGGAACGACGCAAAGGGGCTGCGCCCCCTTGGACCCTGCTCTGAGTCGATTCGCCACCTCTATGGGAGCGGCGTCCTATCCTAATTCTTCCGCGCCAGCATGAACTCGGCGATCCCCAGCAGCGCTTCGCCGCGCTTGCCGAACCCAGCGGCGATCTTGTTCGCCTTCGCCGTCAGCCGTTTCGCCTCCTGCTCCGCCTTCTTCATCCCCAACAGCGCGGGATAGGTCGCCTTCTGCGCCTTCACATCCTTTCCGGCGCTCTTGCCGAGCTGCTCCGAGGTCTGCGTGCAATCGAGAATATCGTCGATGATCTGGAAGGCGAGGCCGAGCGCCTGGCCGAATTCGGTGATCGCCGCGATCTGCTTCGCCGTCGCGTTGCCCGACATCGCGCCGAGCCGGAGCGAGCCCGCGATCAACGCCGCCGTCTTGTTCTCATGGATATAGCGGAGATCGGCGGGCGAGAGCTTCTTCCCCTCCCCCTCCGTATCGGCCACCTGGCCGCCGATCAACATTTGACTGCCGGAAACCTCCGCCAATTCGAGCACCATCGCCCCGGCGGAAAAACGTTTGGACGGCTTCGCCTTCGCCGTCATCTCGAAGGCGATCGTCAACAGCGCATCCCCCGCCAACACCGCGATCCCCTCGCCGAAAACCTTGTGCGAAGTCGGCTTGCCCCGCCGCAGATCGTCGTTGTCCATGCAGGGGAGATCGTCATGGATCAGGGAATAGGTGTGGATGCACTCCACCGCGCAGGCCAGCGGGAGCGCGTTGCGATGATGCCCCGCCACCGCCTCCGCCGCCGCCAGCACCAGGATCGGCCGGAGCCGCTTCCCGCCCGCAAAGATGCTGTAACGCATCGCCTTGTGGATCGTCGCGGGCCGGGTCTTCTCCGGCGGCAAAAGCTGGTGCAAGGCCTTCTCCACTTCCCGCTGACGGCTTTCCCAATAAATCGACAAATTCATCAAGCCTCGTTTTATGAAGCCTGCGCCACCCCTTGGCAATCGCGAAGTCGGGACCTTCTCATTCCTTGTGCCAATTCCCCCGGGGCCAGGCGTGCTTCCGCAGCTCTGCTTCCAGCTCCCCGGAAAGCGGCGACAGATCGCTGATCGCGCAATTCTGCGCCGCCTGCCGCTCGCTCCGCATCCCGGCGATCACCGTCGAGACCGCCGTCGGCTTCAACGCGAACTTCAGCGCCGCCGTCACCGGATCGGGCTCCTGCGTCCCCACCGCCGCGCGGAACTTCTCCACCCGCCGCACCGTCCGCGCCAGCCGGTCCCCGCCGAAATAATTCGCCCGGAAATCGCCCGCCCCGAACTGCGTCTCCGCCGTCAGCTTCCCCGTCAGGGCACTCTCGTCCAGCGCCACCCGCACGATCACCCCCACTCCGTGCTCCTCCGCCGCCGGCAGAAACTCGGCGGCGGGCTCCTGCTCGAAGACATTGTAGATCACCTGCACCGCGTCGAGCCATCCGCCCCGCATCAGATCGATCAGCGAATTCTGGTCCTGCTCCGGCGTGCTGATGCCAATGCCCTGGATCTTCCCCTCCGCCTTGAGCTGGCGCAGCGTCTCCAGCGCCGCCGGATTCCGGTTCCAGGCCCGCGTCCAGGTATGGAGCTGGAGCAGATCGATGCAATCGGTCTGCAGATCACGCAGACTCCGCTCCAGCCGCTCGCGCAGATACTTCTCCGGATACCGCTCCTCGATCCGGTCATGCGGCAGCGGCGGCCATTCGCCCGGCGCAGGGGGAATCTTGGTGGCGACATAGACCTTCTCCCCCTTCCGCTCCTGCAACACCCGCGCGATGATCCGCTCGCTCCGGCCATCCCCATAGACCTGCGCCGTATCGATGAAATTACACCCGAGATCGAGCGCCTGGTGCAACGCCCGCACCGAGTCCTCCTCCGCCTGCTCCCCCCAGCTGCCCCCGATCGCCCAAGCCCCGAAACCGATATCGGAAACCTTCCAACCCAGCCGCCCAAAAGTCCGGTAATTCATGCGGAGAAAACTGCGGAATCGCCCCGGCAAGGCAAGCCGTGAAAATCATCGGGCATGTCACCCGGCTTACGCTATATTTGACGGCATCCCCCAATGAACCTCCCTTTCGCCGACCTAGCTCCCTTCCCTCTCCGCAACTTCCGACCGGATCGCTATCGCGGCGAGAACGAACGCGTCCCCCTCGCCCTCTTCGCCGAGGCCGACCGGCTCCTCCTGCGCCAGATCTACGAGCGCCTTCTTCAGGCCTTCCTCGAACTCGATCCCCGCACCGTCGATCTTTCGACCCGTTCCGCCAACCTCCACCGGCAGATCAGGGACGGCCTCTGGGGCACCCTCATCGCCCTCTTCCGCCAGCTCGGCTTCACCCTCACCCGCCCCGTGCCCAGCCCAAGTGCGAGAGCGGGCGATCTCCAGCGCGCCCTCCACGACCTCCGCGGCGGCGCCGCCTGCGCCCTCGTCTATGCCGTCGATCTTTTCGCCCTCGATCCCGACCGCATTGAAGGGATCGAGAGCCTCTTCTTCCTCATCCGCGACCACCTCAAGATCATGCGGAACTGCGTCGCCGAACTCGACCCCGAGCGCTTCGAGGCCGACGCCTCCCCCCTCGACCACGGCGCCCCCCTGCTAGCCGAAAAATGGTCCGGTGCCGAGGTCAACACCGGCCAAGGCCCCGTCCGCATCGAGTTCACCTCCGCCTACCACGGCATCCTCTGCGCATCATGCCTCGAATTCAGCACCCTCGACCGGGTCATCTATAACCTCATCAACAACGCCGCCCGCTTCTCTGTCGACGGCACCGTCCGCTTCACCCTCCTTCCGCTGCCCGCTGAAACGCCGCAAGACATCCGCTTCGTCATCGCCAACCATCTCCCCCCCGCCCAGCGCGCCGCTCTGACGGAACGCTTCGGCGGGAACCTCACCGCCCTTTTCGGCGGCGGCTTCACCACCGGCGGCCATGGCCTTGGCACCCGCATCTGCGCCGACCTCTGCGCCCAGGCCTATGGCGTTTCCAGCTTCGAGGAGGCGGCGACGGGGGGGGACTTTGGCGCTCGATTGATTGGGGAGGAGTTTGTTGCCTGGTTTCATTGGCCTGTGCCTAAAAAGTAGCGTTCGGAGGGCGGGTCGCCGCGTCCGAGTCGCTTTTACCACGCGGACGCGAGAAGCGCGGGAGAGCGGGCTCTTCGGTTTCGGGTGGCGCGTATCAAGAGCAGATCGAACGCGCCGATTGAGGGCGGGCCGGGATGCACGGGGGCAAAGAATAGGAACGACGCAAAGGGGCTGCGCCCCCTTGGACCCCTCCCAGAGTCGATTCGCCACCTCTATGGGAGCAATATCGCGAGACCGTTTAAAACACGAAAAGGCTAACGATTCGCTCCGTCACCGATTCGCCACCCATCGTCCATCGTAGAGACAAATACTCCTGCTGGAATCGCGACATGGATCATCCCTCCTCCGCCAAGGAAACCACCCCCACCCCCGGCTTCTGGCCCCGCCTCCTCTCCCATCTCACCCTTCCCGGCGTCCGGCTCGAGACCAAGATCTTCGTCGGCTTCGCCACCGTCCTCCTCCTCCTCTGCGCCTTCGGTCTCTTCACCCTCCACAACCTCAGCCGCGTCCGGGAGGAAGCCGCCACCGTCGAGCGCCGCGACATGCCCCTGCTCGCCCTGGCCAAGCGCCTCCAGCACGCCTCCACCGATCTCCTCGCCGCCACCAATCGCTACAGCCTCACCCTCGATCCCGCCGACGCCGATGCCCCGGCCCAGAAACTCGCCGACCTGCAAAAAGAATTCGCCGCCGCCCAGGCCGATCCCGCCGTCCGTGGCTCCGCCGAAGTCAGCACCCGCCTCGCCGAATTCGGCAAAGTCCTCACCGCCTTCGCCGGCACCCCTTCCCCTGCCAACGAGGCTCCGGCAGCTGTCGACGCCAACCCCGCCGCCGATCCCACCGCCGATGCCGTCCCCAACGGCGACCTCGCCGCCTTCTCCGCCGCCATCGACGGCATGCGCGACGAACGCTCCACCCTCGAAGACACCGGCGACACCTTCCGCCAATACCTCCAGAAAGTCGCCGCCCAACAGCAGGAAAACCTCCGCGCCCGCAAAGACGACGCCAATTTGGACGCCCAGCGCCTCACCTTGATCGACGACATCCTCGACCAGACCGGGAGCGGCGCCCGCGACACCGCCCGGGGCATCGCCCAACAGAACTCGGCCCTCATCACCACCGCCGCCCAGAGCTTCGACACCATCCTCGACAAGATGAACCATCTCCTGGCGATCACCCCCGCCACCCGCCAGTGGACCGCCGCCGAGGGCGTCGGCCTCGCCCGCAAGGACGATCTCTCCAACGCCCAATCCCAGGCCCAGGTCTACAAGTCGACCCTCGTCAATTTCCTCAACTCGTGGAAGACCATGGAAGCGGCCAAGGACCAGTGCGACGCCTCCGTCCGCTCCCTCCAGGACGTCGCCACCCGCCTCGCCGAGGATGCCTCCCTCGGCGCCACCACCCGCGCCGGCGCGGCCGTCCAGGTCGTCGATGTCGTCCGCCGGATCACCTACGTCGCCCTCCCCCTCCTGATCGTCGTCGGCCTCGGTCTCGCCTTCGTCCTCACCCGGATCATCGCCAGCTCGATCGAGGGGGTCGTCATGGGCATCGCCCGCAGCCTCTCCCGCAAGACCCGGGAAACCCTCGTCACCGCCGACCACCTCCACCAGGCCGGCCGCCGCCTCGCCGACCAGGCCGCCCAGCAGGCCGCCGAAGTCGAGCAGACCGGCGCCTCCGTCGTCGAATTCGGCGCCGCCGCCCGCGCCACCACCGAGAAGACCCGCATCGCCCGCGACCTCGCCGCCGGGGCCCGCACCGCCGCCGAGAACGGCGGCGCCGAGATGGCCGCCATGCACACCGCCGTCGCCTCCGTCGAGCAGTCGGGCGAGCGGCTCAAACACTCGATGGACGCCCTCCGCGAATTCAGCCAAGACATCTCCCAGGTCCTCAAGGAAATCCAAGCCGTCGCCTTCCAGACCCGCATCCTCGCCCTCAACGCCTCCGTCGAAGCCGCCCGCGCCGGCATCCACGGCAAGGGCTTCGCCGTCGTCGCCGCTGAAGTCGGCTCCCTCGCCGAGCGCAGCTCCGAGGCCTCCCGCCGCTCCAACGAGCGGATCGCCCTCGCCCTCCAGCGGGTCGAGGAAGGCTCGCGGATCGGCGAGGAAGTCCTCAAAGGCGTCCATGCCATCCGCCACACCAGCTCCAACGTCGACGGCGAGCTCAACTCGATCCTCGAGCGGGTCCGCAACGTCGATACCGTCATGCAGCAGATCGCCGCCTCCGCCGACGAACAGAACACCGGGCTGGCCCAGATCGACCACGCCGTCCGCCAGCTCGACCGGATCACCCAGGCCAACGCCCAGGCCGCCGACGAGACCGCCACCGCCGCCGGCCTCCTCCGCCACCAAGCCGCCGACGTCCAACAAAGCGTCACCGACCTCGTCGGCATGGTCCGCAAGAACAAGACCGCCGCCGGGACCGAAACGGCCCTGCAAGCCGAGGAACCGGCCCCCTCCCTCCCGATTCGCCCCGCCGCCGCGCCCGTGCCGCAGCTCAATGGGCATAACGGCCATAACGGCAACGGCTATCTCAATCGCCCCCGCAAGGCCGCGCAAAAGCTGCCAATTTCCGCCTCCTAATCGGGCGAAATCACCAGGGGAGTGGCCGGCACGTCGAGCAGGATCAGGCGGCTGTCCTTCCCGCTAGGCGTCAAATTAAATTCCTCTGCAGTGACCGTCGTTGACCCTGGCTTTATCACGATGCTCTTCTCTGAACATATATCCTCCGAAGGCCCCTTGAGCCTGATCTTCAGAGAATACGAAGAGGCCGAAGCCTGGGGAATCAGCCAGTCGCTTCCTCCGATCACCAAGAGATATTGATCCTGGGTGTCTCCGGATTCGAACACTGCGCCGCGGGAAATCATCCAATCGAGACGGGAACCAGGAGGCAGGCAAAATGTTTCTATAGGGGAAACAGTGGTGCCAGCCGTCGGAGCCTGGGAAACGGACTTCCCTTTGCCGTCGAAAAGTTCCGCCTCAATATTCGGCGGCGAGTCGCAAGTCCAGGAAACCACATCGTCCGAGACATTTTCCAGCCGCAGGTAAGCCAGCAAAAAATGGGGGTATCCGAACTTCCCCGTAGCATCCTCCCGAAAGAACAGCGACGCGCGGACATCCCCCGAAAAAGATCTCGCCTCCCCGCCGAAGACCGCGCCCAGCGAAAGCAGCCAACAAACCAGTCCCCACCTCCAGGTAGCTCCCCCCATGAGAGCCAGTCTCAAGGGACTTCCCGAAAATGCAAGCCGAGGGAAGGCGGAGGGGGAATTAACGCCGAGTCCGAGCCGATTCTACCACGCGGACGCGAGAAGCGCGGGAGAGCGGGCTCCTGGGTTTCAGGTGGCGCGCATCAGGAGCGGATCGAACGCGCTGATACGGGCGAGCCGGGATGCACGGGGGCAGCTTGTACGACGCAAAGGGGCTGCGCCCCCTTGGACCCTGGCCCAGAGTCGATTCGCCACCTCTATGGGAGCAACCCTTTTCCCTTTAAGCCCGCGCCGCCGCCACCGCCCGCTCCCGAATCGGCGCCAGATAGGCCGCGCGGTCGATCTTGCCGTAATTCACATCACTGACCCCGTCGGCCACGATGAACTCGACATCAGTAACGCCGATAAAACCCCAAACCGCCCGCAAATAAGGCTCCTGGAAATTATAGGGGGCAAAAGGCATCCCCTCGCGGAAAACCCCACCGCTCGCCGTGATAATCGTCAGCTTCTTCCCCTTCAACAACCCCTCGTAACCCTTCTCCGAAATCGCGAAGGTCCGTCCCACCCGGACAATCTGATCGATGTAGGCCTTGAAGACCGCCGGAACCGAAAGATTGTACATCGGCACGCCAAAAACATAGCGGTCGGCCTCGAACAACTCGTCGATCAACGTATCAGAAAGCCCCAGCTTCGCCTTCTGTTCCAGCGTCAACTCGGGGGAGAAAGCCGCCGCGATCCACGACTCATCGACATAAGGAAGCGGTTGTTGCCCCAGATCGCGGGAAATCACCTTCGCCCCCGGATGGCTCCCCTTCCAGGCTTCGACGAAATCATGGGTTAGGCTGCGGGAAATCGAACGGTCGCCCCGGGGGCTCGAATCAATGTGGAGAAGAGTGCTCATTCCCGCCGACTCCACACTAAACAACATTCGTCGTCAAGACGACTTCCGTAGTCTTTCTAGGGAGTCGCAGGCCCCGGCATTGCTTGGCTCTGATTATCCAGACCCTCGTGATCGACTGAAAAAGTAACCGTGGAATGCCCATTCTCCTTCGTAATCTTGACCACGTAGATGGCGTCGAACTTCATCGTCGGGTCCCACACCGGTACATCCGCCCCATTGCCCCCCAGATCGACCACCGTCTGCCGGACGAACTTCTCCAACATATTGTGCTCCCAAGCCACGAAAACCGTCGCATTGGCATAGACCGGCTTACGCAGCTCCGTCTCCAACCCCTGGATATCCTGGAACCCGAAGCGGGTATCGACCGGCAGCTCGCAGGCGATCGCGGTCGGCTCGATCGTCGCCAAAGGCCGCACGTAGCAATACTCGCTCCCATCCTTCGACCCGATCATCGCCGCCGGATTCGGCGCAAAAATGAACTGCGGCTTGCCGTATTTGCCCAGCAGCACCTTCGGCAACGCCAGCGCCCGGTTCAACCCCTGGGGATCGAGCTGCCCGATGTCATGCCCGCCGGTCTGCCCGACCACATACTTCTCCCCATGCCGGACGCAAACCAGCGTCTCCACACTCGGCCCTACCGGAGTTGAACCCGCCGCCGCCGAATCAGCCGCCTGCCCATATCCCAAGACCGGCAAAAGCAACCAAGCCAACGCCAAAACCGCTCCCTTATTCAAAGCATGCATGGCCATCGAGCCTATTTCCCCAGCCCTCATCCCTCAAACTCAAAACGGAAAAGAGCGACGATTGTCACCCCCTTTTAACCTCGGAAAAAATCAATTCGCTGGACGCGGCAAAAAAACCAGCAGGCGGGAATAGAAAAGCCGCAGCCAGATGGGGAGACAAAAAAACATCAGGAAGGCGAAAAAGACATTCCATCCCAAGAACTGCATCAAGGGATATCCGGCAAACTTCAGGAATATCATGGATTCAAAAATGCCTCTCCAAACGCAAGCGGACAGAGAGTGATGGTGATGGTGGTAGGAATACATCATCCTCCCAAAGCCCACGCCGCGCATCACCGCACAGTTCAAGACCAGTGTCAGCGTTGCCAAGAGAATGATCGCCAGCAGATCACCGATTCCCGTTTCCACTTGAACTCCGGCAACGTCGCCTGCGCCAGGATGAAGGGAAGGGCCATCAAGAAACCCAGGGTCATAATAAAAACGAACCCCCGGACAATCCGCCATTCGATCTCGGCCACGGATTCAGTGGGGAAACAATTATTCCCGAAGACATCCAAATTACCCAGGACGCCGTATAAAAGCGCCGCCCCCACGGAGTATAAAACCCTATGTCGAACCAGATGTTTAACCATAAAACCCTTCATCGATCCGCAATGCCCCTCTATTCGGCCCGCTCCGAAGCCTACCAGTCCAACCAGCGGAAACAAGCCCTGGGAAAACCTGCTGGATGACGCCAACCATCCCTTGGCTTGTGCCGGAGATAAAAAAGCTTAGAAACGAGAAAGGGGCATCGATGGGAATCAAGCTCGATCATCCGAATCTCACTCCCGAACAGCAAAACCTGCTGCAGGAACTCGGCCTCTATTTCGACCGCTTCTGCCAACAGACCGGCTTCCTCGACCGCCTGCAGTCCGAGAACCGCTGGAAACCCGCATTCGCCCGGCTCGCCGTCGGCGAATACATGCGCTTCCTCTTCCTCTTTCGGGAAGTCACCCACGTCGTCGTCCCCTCCCCCGTCATCGATGCCGTCTGGCACCTCCACCTCCTTTATACCGAGGAATATTGGGGCCTCTGCCGGACCCTCCTGAAAAAAGACCTCCACCATCAACCCGCCTCCGGCCCCGGCGACGAAGCCCGCTACGCAGGCCTCTTCCAGGCCACCCTCTATTCCTACCAAAGCTTCTTCGGCAACTACCCGCGCTCAATTTGGGAGGGGAAAGGAAAGCCCGGCAAAGATTTCGTCGGCATGCTGGCCCTCATTTCCTTGCTCATCACCGTTCTCATAGGAAGCCATCACTTTCTTCGGGAGAGAAGCGGTTTTTCATGGCCCTTCATATTCAGCTGCTGGATCAGCTTTTGCTTCGCGTTGGAGTGGCTCCTTCGCAAGCGCAAACAGTTCCTTCGGAGGCGCCAAGGCCAGACCAACCGAAGGAATGAAAACACAGGATTGGACAGCTCATCCGGATGTTCCAGCTTCACCGACTATTCCCCGGGAACGTATGAAGGCAGCAGCTCCGGCGGCCACACCTCTTCCCACGGAGGACACGACGCGGGAGGTCACTCGGGCGAGGGCCATGGCTGCGGCGGTCATGGATGTGGCGGCGGAGGCCATTAAACCCACTTTCCCAATAAAAAAGGGGGCCATCACGGCCCCCTTTTTTAAATCGCTCGTTTCAAAAACGAGTACGAATTCTTAATACCGATAATTATCGGCCTTGAACGGCCCCTCGACCGGCACGCCGAGATATTCGGACTGCTTCTGGGTCAGCGTGGTCAGCTTGACGCCGAGCTGGTCGAGATGGAGCCGCGCCACCTTCTCGTCGAGCGTCTTCGGCAGGACATAGACCTTGTTCTGATATTTGCCGGTGCCGCGCGCCGCCCAGAGCTCGAGCTGGGCCACCGTCTGGTTGGTGAAGGAGGCCGACATGACGAAGCTGGGATGGCCGGTCGCGCAGCCCAGGTTGACCAGGCGGCCTTCAGCCAGGATGGTCAGGACCTTCCCGCTCGGCCAGACGAACTGATCGACCAGCGGCTTGATGTTGACCTTCTTCAGGCCCTTGTCGTTATAGAGGGAGCCGACCTGGACCTCGCTGTCGAAGTGGCCGATGTTGCAGACGATCGCCTGGGTCTTCATCGCGTCCATGTGGGCGCGGGTGATGACGTCGATGTTGCCGGTGGTGGTGACGAAGATGTCGCCCTGCTTGGCCGCCTCTTCCATCGTGGTGACCTGGAAACCTTCCATCGCCGCCTGCAGCGCGTTGATCGGATCGATTTCGGTGACCAGGACGCGGGCGCCGAGGCCCTTGGCCGCCTGCACGCAGCCCTTGCCGACGTCGCCGTAACCGGCCACCACCACGATCTTGCCCGCCACCATCACGTCGGTGGCCCGCTTCACCGCGTCGAGGAACGACTCGCGGCAACCGTAGAGATTATCGAACTTGCTCTTGGTGCACGAATCGTTGACGTTGATCGCGGGGAGGAGAAGAGTCCCGTTCTTCTCCCGCTGATGGAGGCGGTGGACGCCCGTGGTCGTCTCCTCGGAGAGGCCGTGGATGCCCTTGGCCATTTCCGGATACTTGTCGAAGACCAGGTTGGTCAAGTCGCCGCCGTCATCGAGGATCATGTTGAGCTGCGAGCCGTCCAGCCAGCGGATCGTCTGCTCGATGCACCAGTCGAATTCCTCCGCATTCATCCCCTTCCAGGCGAAGACCGGGATGCCCGCCGCCGCGATCGCCGCCGCCGCGTGGTCCTGGGTCGAGAAGATATTGCACGAGCTCCAGCGCACCTCGGCGCCGAGGTCGACCAGCGTCTCGATGAGGACTGCGGTCTGGATCGTCATATGGAGGCAACCGGCGATCTTCGCCCCCTTGAGTGGGCTCTTGCCCTTGTACTCCTTGCGGAGCGCCATCAGGCCCGGCATCTCGTGCTCGGCGATGGTGATTTCCTTGCGGCCGAATTCAGCCAGCGAGATGTCGGCGACCTTGTAGTCGTTCGCTTTTTGGGACGACGTCTTGGGATCGAGGGTTGCAGTGCTCATGTTATTTTATTTTTGAGTTTAAGAATCAGAGACCGGCCGCCTTGGCCAGAGTCTCGGCCTTGTCGGTCTTCTCCCAGGTCAGGCTATCGAGATCCTTCACCCGGCCGAAGTGGCCGTAGTTGGTGCTCTTGCTGTAGATCGGGCGGAGCAGGTTGAGCTGCTTGATGATGTTGGCGGGCTTGAAGCTGAAGACCTCGCGGACCGCCTTCTCGATCTTCTCCTCGGCCACGTGGCCGGTGCCGAAGGTATCGACCGAGATCGAGACCGGCTCGGGATGCCCGATCGCGTAGGCGAACTGGACCTCCACCCGGTCGGCCAACCCCGCCGCCACCACGTTCTTCGCCACATAGCGGCCCATGTAGGCCGCGCTCCGGTCGACCTTTGAGGGGTCCTTGCCGGAGAAGGCGCCGCCGCCGTGCCGTCCCATCCCGCCGTAGGTATCGACGATGATCTTGCGGCCCGTCAATCCGCTATCCCCTTCGGGCCCGCCGATGACGAAACGTCCGGTCGGATTGACGAAATAGCGGGTCTTCTTGTCGAGGAACTTCGCCGGGAGCGTCTTCTTGATCACCTCCTCGATGATGAACCTCTCGATCTCGGAGTGCTTGATCCCGTCCGCATGCTGGGTCGAGACCACCACCGCATCGATCCGCACCGGCTGGCCGTTCACATACTGGAGCGAAACCTGGGTCTTGGCGTCGGGCCGGAGCCAATCGACCTTCTTCGCCTTGCGCAGCTGCGTCAGCCGAAGGCCGAGCTTGTGGGCAAAGACGATCGGCGCGGGCATCAACTCGGGAGTCTCCTTCACCGCAAAGCCGAACATCAACCCCTGGTCGCCCGCGCCCTGCTCGGCGTGCTTCTTCCCCTCCGCCTTGCGCGAGTCGACTCCCTGGGCGATGTCGGCGCTCTGCCGGGTCAGCGCGTTGAGCACATGGACCGTATCGGCGTGGAAAACATCCTTCTCGTAGGTATAGCCGATCCCCCGGATCGCCTCGCGGACGATATTGACGTAATCGAGCTCGGCCTTGGTGGTGATCTCACCGGCCACCACCACCAGATTGCTCTTCGCCAACGTCTCGGCCGCCACCCGGCTCTGCGGATCCTGCGCCAGACAGGCGTCGAGGATCGCGTCGGAAATCGTGTCGCACACCTTGTCGGGATGCCCCTCGGTCACCGACTCGGACGAAAAAATGTAGGACTTGCTCATGTACCCCGAAAATATCGGCCCGGACCATTCTGGCAATAAAAATCCATTGACTCATACAAATATATCAATGAGTCTGCCTTCCATGGCGAAAACCAAAGCCACCTCCGCCGCCCGCCTCCGGCAGCTCTGGCCCGTCCTCGGCGACACCAGCCGCCTCCGCCTCCTCGCCCTTCTCCAGCAGGAGGAACTCTCCGTCGCCGAACTCCAGCAGGTCCTCCACCTCAGCCAGCCCACCATCTCCAACCACCTCGCCGTCCTCCGCAAGACCGAGATGGTCGCCTCCCGCCGCGAAGGCCAGCGCATCTACTACGCGCTCAACCCCGCCCTCACCGAAACCACCACCCAGATCCTCACCACCGCCCTCTTGATGCTCACCGAGACCGACGAGGCCACCGGCGACCCCGCCGCCCTCCGCGAAGTCCTCCAAAAGCGCCGCCGCGACGCCCAGGAATACTTCAACCGGATTGCCGGCCGCCTCGACCGCGCCCAATGCCCCGGCCGCACTTGGGGAGCGGTAGGCCCCTTACTCGCCCAGTTGGTTCCCAAGAAAGTCATCGCCGACCTCGGCGCCGGCGAAGGCTGGCTCTCCCAGCTCCTCGCCCAAAAAGCCGAGAAAGTCATCGCCATCGACAACTCGCCGAAGATGGTCGAATTCGCCACCGCCGAGTTCAAGGCCAAGCAGATCGCGAATTTGGAATATCGGCTCGGCGACCTCGCCTCCCCGCCCATCGACCCCGGCACCATCGACATCGCCATCATGAGCCAGGCCCTCCACCACACCGTCAATCCGGCCCTCGCCCTCGCCGCCGCCGCCCGCATCCTCCGCCCCGGCGGCCTCTTGCTCATCCTCGACCTCCACCAGCACCACTTCGACCAGGCCCGCGAACTCTACGGCGACTATTGGCTCGGTTTCAACGAAACCGACCTCCGCATCTGGCTCAAAAAAGCAGGCTTCACTGATATCAATGTGCAGCTGCTTGATCCCGATCCCGCTCCGCCGCAACTGCAGCCGCTGCTGGCTTCAGCCCGATTGGGGAAATAGTCACCGCGCCACCACCGGCGCCAGCAACAGATAGCTCTGCGCCACCAGCAGGGACGTCAGGTAAAAAAAGGCGATCTCCTCCCAAGGCAGAATCCCCGCCAGCTTCACCCCCGTGATCTGCTTCGGATCGAAATACCAGATCCCCGCCCGCACCGCGATCAGGTCGGCGACCACATAATAGGTCCCCCAGAAAAGCGTCGCGATCCCCAGCACCGGGGCCAGCGCCAGGAACAACCCCGGCGCCACCGCCCATTGGATGGCGATCACCGGTACGAACCAAAAAAGGAGATGCCGCGCATAATTCCAACGCGGCGAAAGGTTTTTCCTGCGGATAAACTTCCCAATACTAAACCACCCAGCCAAGAGCACCACCACCGCGCTCCCGTTCCCCGGCCCCACCGGCGTCTCCAGATGAGACCGCAGCCCCGGAAACACCTGCAACACCCAGGATACCAGCCCGATCACATTGACCGTCTGCCAGATAAAAAAAAGATACTCCTCCCAAGGCAGATAGCCGATCCGCCCCAGCGTCCGCGTCGGCGGAAAATCCCAGATCCCCTTCTGCACCGCCCAATTGTCCCAGGGCGAGGTAAAGACCATCACCGCCGCCAACACCTCCGCCACCGCGATCCCCTCCGCCCCCGTCCAACTCCCCCGGGTCAGCAAATAAAGAACAATCGTGACCGGCAGGTTGAAAAGGAGATGGAATTGGAAATAGGTCATGAAAGAAGCCGGGCAAATTCAGCCCAATACCGCCACCCCCGCCGCCATGGCAGCCTTTGCCAAAGCCCGATCGGTCGTTGCCAAAGTCGATCGGCGCCGAATCGCCAACTCCAGGTAGGCGGCATCATAGACGGTCAAAGCGTATTGGCGCGCCAAGGCGGCGGTATCTCCCGCACAATGCCGCGCCGTTTCATCGTCGGTAAGAACCGGGAGAGCCTGGAGCAACTGGAGAGCCTCCGTGACATCGGCCTGGGAAACCCGCTTGCGCCGCTCCGCCATGATCAAGCCGTTCGCCGTCTCCAGCCACCAATGGCTCGGCACATGGGTCGGTGTCCCCGCCTCAATAAACCGCAAGGTCTCAAGACAATGCGCGGCATGCTCGTCCTTCAAGACGAACCCGAGGGTCGTCGACCCATCAATCACCAGCGCCTTCACAGACGCCGTCCCGACTCGATCAAATCACGGGCGGTTTCACCCTTTGCCAAGGAAAGCCGCCCCTGTAATGCCCGGATACGGCTGAAAAGCTCCTTTCCCGCCACCGGCGCCCCCGCAGGCACCAATCGCGCCACCGGCTTGTCGCGCTTCGTAATAATGACCTCGCGTCCCTTTTCCACCAAGTGAAGGAGCTCCGCAAGATGGGTCTTGGCCTGATAGGCTCCAACGGTTTTAATGGCACTCATGACTGGTCTTAAGACTGGTCTTAAAGCAATAGCTTGTCAAGCGAGGCTCGATGAAAAGGCCCGGAGCGAAGAGCGAGATAAAGCCAAGCGCCACGCAATCGCATGGCTGGGAGCTTACCTGCTAATATCCTTCTGCGAAAGAATCTTGAACTGATTCTGCTGCAGCACCCCCACTGCCACCTCCGCATCGTCGACATGGAGCGCGAAGGCCGCCTTGCCGCGCGGGCGGGTCAGGAACGAGTAACTGAAATAGATATTGCACTCCGCCTGCAGCAGCGCGCTGAGCAGGCCGCCCAGATCCTCGGCGCTGCTGGGCAGCTCGACCACCACCAGCGTCGTCTCCGTGTGGGCGATGGTGTGCTCCAGCAGGATGCCGCGCGCCCGGCCCGGATCGTCGACCACCAGCCGGACGATCGAGGCGTCGGCGCTGTCGAGGATCGTCAGCGCGACGATATGGACATGGCTCTCGCCGAGCAGCTTCACCAGGTCGAGGAGCCGCCCCGCCTTGTTCTCCATGAAGACCGAGAACTGGATGATTTTGTGATCCCGCAAACCTTCTTCTGTTTTTAAAGACACGTCGTAATAAAAGTTAAAGTTCCCTCTTCGCAGCTTCCAACATCGCGGCGATCGCCCCGCTGGTCACGATTTGTTTTTGAACCGCTTCCAATCGGCCAAGACCACCTTGGCCGTATTATAACCGCTCGCCGCAAAAACGCCACCCCCGGGATGGGTGCTCGCCCCGGTCAGGTAGAGCCCCTCCAGCGGCGTCCGATACCCCGCCAATTCCGGCAGCGGCCGGAAAAAGAACATCTGGTCGAGGCTCATCTCCGTATGCATCACATTGCCGCGCAATAGCCCCAGCATTCGCTCGAGCTGAAGCGGCGTCTGGATAAAGCGGTCGAGCATCTTCCCCCGCATATTCGGCGCATAGCGGCAGACCACCTCATAGAGCTTGTCGGCCTCCCGCTCCGCGATCACATCCCAGTTCTCCCCGTTCCGGAGTTCATAGGGATGATATTGCGCCCAGGTGAACAGCGTGTGCTTCCCCTCCGGCGCCAGCGTCGGATCGATCGCCGAAAACGTCATCGCCACCACCGAGGGCTGGCGCGGCGGATTTCCCCCCAGGAAATCGGTATAGGAGCTATTCAGATAATCCATCGAGGGACAGAGCAACTGCATCGCCGAGTGATAAGGCCGCGCCTTCCCCTCCCACGCCTCGCCCTCATACAACGGCAGTTCGCTCACCGCATGCCGGACAATCATGCCGAAGCCATTCCCCACCCGGATATTCTTCACCCGCCGCCCCAATTCCTCCGGCCCGTCCCGCAGCAACTTCCCGAAAAGCGTCTGGATATGGCACGCCCCGATCACCGCCTTCGCCCGCAGCGACCCGGCGGCATGATCGATCCTCCAGGCCGCGCCCTCCTTCCTCAAATCCGAGACCTCCGCCTCGGTCAAAATCGTCCCCCCATCCGCCTGCAGCCGCGCCGCCAACGCCTGCGTCAACGCCCCGCTCCCGCCTTTCGCCCGCTTGGCTCCGCTCCGGTGGATCATGGCATTCCACCCCAATAAATCTCCGCTCGCCAACTCGGCGGGCGGCGGCCCCGATTGCGCCGAGAGCCAGCCCAGCGCCGTCCGCACCCGGGAATCCTCAAACCACTCCTCGATCACCTGCCCATAAGGCGCCATCAACTGCCGCGTCAAATCGAGCGACGACCAGAGCTTCCGCGATTTTTTATTAAATAGGTTCCGCTTGAAAATCGTTCCGAAAATCCGCCCCGGCGTCGGCGGCTGCAGGAATGTCTCAAAGATCCCCTCGTTCAACTCCCCCCACACCTCGCAAAACTTCCGATAGGCCGCCGCGTCCTTCTCCGAAAACTGCGCGATCGAGGCGCAAGTCTTTTCAATATCGCGGTAAAACGTGATCCCCCGTCCCTCCCCCTCCACCGGATAATGGGCCCACGGGTCCATCTCGATGTACTCCAGGCCATACTTCTCCAGCTCCAGCTCCCGCACCACCGGCGTCAGATGGATCATGATATGGACCGAGGAACCGACATCGATCCGGTAGCCCGGGATCAGATCGGTCTGGGTGCAGACCGCCCCGCCGACCAGATGCCGCCGCTCCAGCACCACCACCTTCAGTCCCGCCTTCGCCAGATAACAGGCGCTGGTCAGCCCGTTATGGCCCCCGCCGATCACCGCCACATCGTAAAGGACAGAGTCAGACATTCCCCCACTCAAAAGGAAGAATTGGAAAGTGACAACCTCTTCGCTAAACCTAAAGGCGTGTCGATCTCCAAATACAAAGCCCTCCTCGAGGCCCATCCCGACAACGAGCTCCTCCAATTCAGCCTCGGCAAAGCCCTCTTCGACGCCGAACACTACACCGAAGCCGAGGCCCACCTCCGCCTCGCCCTCGAACAAAAGCCCGATTGGATGGTCGTCTCCATCCTCCTCGCCCAGTGCGCCGCCCGCCGCAACGACATCCCCTCCGCCCGCCAATACTACGAGTATGCCCTCCCGCTCGCCATCTCCCAACACCACGAGGGCCCCGAAGCCGAAATCCGCCAGGCCCTCTCCGTACTAGGAGGCGAAGACACCCCCGCCCGCTGATTTGGAATTTCCAGCCTCCGGGTGTATCTTCCCGGATGTCCTGGTCACTCACCGCCAAACTCCTCCGCACCCACCTCGACCTTCACCGCAAGCGGGTCGATCCCGCCGACGATCTCAAGGACCTCCCCTGGTTCCGCGCCCTCCACTACCGCGAGATCCACTACCGGCCCCAGATCGATTACCTCTGCGAGAAATTCATCTTCTCCGGCGAATGGCCCGCCATGAACAAGCTCCAGACCAGCCTCGTCGCCTACCGCCTCGCCTGGGGGATCAAGCTGGCCGACGCCATGGAGACCGCCTTCCCCGCCTCCCGTATTCGTCCCTTCGCCTTCCCCACCGAACTGAGCGAGGCCCAAATCCTCCATTGGCTCTTGATCGATACCTGGTCGGCTTCCGGCGAGGCGAGTGGGAAGGAAACCGCCAACGATCATATCGTCGTGTCCTTGAAGCCGCCGCCGAAGAAGGCTGGGGAGTGAGCGAGGGGCGGGGGGCGTCAGGACGCGTCCTTTGGGGCTGCGCCCCTTGTCCCTTCTGGGACGGGGATTGGCGCCGGGTATGGGTCTATTCTACCATGCGGACGCGAGGAGCGCGGGAGAGCGGGCTCATGGGTTTGCCTCCCGGCCATGCGAGTTAGTTTCCCCTCGGAACGACGTGCGCTATCGCGCAGGCATTCGATCTGTAACCTCCATGGGGGCAACACCATGAGGAGCGCTTCCCATGGAAACTCCGCGACAGACTCGCCACTTCCAAAAAATCCCGTATCCTGGGACCGCCTTGAGCACCCCTTCCACTCCGCCACCCGCTCGCACTTCCATCTGGGTCTTCCTTCGGCCCTATACCCGGCCCTTCCGGGGCCTCATCTTCCTCGCCCTCTTCCTGAGCGCCTTCCACGGCCTCGCCATCACCTTCCAGAACCTCGTCCCGAAATACCTCATCGATAACGTCCTCCTCGCCCCCGGCCTGAGCGGTCCCCAGCGCTACCATCGGGTCCTCCTGCTCATCCTCTTCTACCTCGCCACCGCCATCGTCTTCCGCATGCTCGTCTGGCACCTCGGCTACCGCGTCTTCACCTACGTCCGGGAAAAAGTCCTCTTCGCCCTCCGCGCCGATTTCTTCCGCCACGTCAACCACCTCTGCCTCCGCTTCCACCTCAAGCACCATTCCGGCGAACTCTTCTCCTATCTCTTCGGCTCCCCCCTCGCCCAGCTCCAGAACTACTTCCAGCAATTCACCTTCACCTATCCCGGCGCCGTCTGCCAGGTCCTTACCACCCTCGTATGGCTCGGCGTCTGGGACCCCCTCCTCACCGGCATCCTCCTCATCCTCGTCCTCATCAGCGCCCTCCTCCTCGTCTCCGCCCGCCGCCGGATCGAGAAACTCCAGCAGGAATTCCAGACCACCGAGAGCAGCGTCTCCGGCTACGTCGCCGACCTCCTGCGGGGCCGCCGCGACGTCAAACTCTACGTCATGGAAAACCAGGTCGTCGCCGATTTCCAGGACCGCGTCTGGCAGATCGGCGTCAAGGCCTACACCCGCGACGTCAAGAGCCACATCGAATACATGAAGCAGGAGACCGCCGGCTACCTCTGCTTCGCCCTCCTCTGCGTCGCCTGCACCTGGCGCTACCTCCACGACCAGAGCCTCCCGGGCGGCCCCGGCGTCCACCGCATCAGCATCGGCGAGATCCAGGGCTATCTCATCAGCTTCATCTCCCTGCAGGGCCCCATCAGCCAGATCTTCACCATCTCCACCCTCCAGGGCACCGCCCAGGCCGGCACCGACCGCATCGCCTCCGTCCTCGCCACCGACAGCACCACCCCCGAGCCCATCGGCACCCCCGTCATCCTTCCACCCCGGGGCGCCATCGATTTCCAGAACGTCACCTTCTCCTATGACGGCAGCGGCGGCCAACCCGTTCTCCATAATCTCACCCTCCATATCCCCTACGGCCAGAAAGTCGCCCTGGTCGGCCCCTCCGGCGCCGGCAAATCGACCTTCGCCCAGCTCCTCCTCCGCCTCTACGACCCCGACAGCGGCACCGTCCGCGTCGGCGGCATCGACCTCCGCCATTGCGCCGCCAAGGACCTCCGGCGCAACTTCGCCGTCGTCCCCCAGGACCCCTTCATCTTCCGCACCACCGTCCGGCTCAACCTCACCGTCGCCCGCGCCGACGCCACCGACGACCAGCTCCGCCGCGCCTGCGAGCAGGCCAATGCCTGGGAATTCATCCAGCGCCTCCCGGGCGGCCTGGGCCTCGACACCCCCATCGGCGAAGGCGGCTCCACCCTCTCCGGCGGCCAGCGCCAGCGCCTCGCCATCGCCCGCGCCCTCCTCACCGAACAGGAATTCTTCATCTTCGACGAGGCCACCTCCGCCCTCGACACCGTCTCCGAACGCCTCATCCAGGACGCCATCGCCACCGCCGTCCGCCACTGCACCGGCCTCATCATCGCCCACCGCCTCGCCACCGTGCAGTCGTGCGACCGCATCCTCGTCATGGAAAACGGAGCCGTCGTCCAGGATGGCACCTATAACGAACTGATCGAGCGCCCCGGCCTCTTCCGCAATTTGGTGCAGAGCCAGACCTTGCGGGGATAGGAGGGCGTTCGTTGAGGCAGGAGCGATCGATCCCGTCCTTTTGAGGCTGCGCCCCATATCCCTGCTGGGGAGGGGAGTGTCGCCGAGTCCGGGGGGTTGATACCATGCGGACGCGAGGAGCGCGGGAGAGCGGTCTCATCGGTTTCAGATGGCGCGTGTCAGCGGGAGATCGAACGCGCTGATTATGGGCGGACCGGGATGCACGGGGGGCCGCTTGTACGACGCAAAGGGGCTGCGCCCCCTTGGATTGCCTCCCGGCCATGCAAATTGGTTTCCCCTGGGAACTACGTGCGCTGTCGCGCAGGCATTCTGGCTCAGAACTCGATCTGTAACCTCGATGGGAGCTGCGTCTTGAGCTTGCTTAAGAGGAAGGGGTCTACACCGCCACGGGCGCCTTGATCGCCGGATGCGGATCATACCCCTCCAGCGTGAAATCCTCGTACTTGAACCCGTGGATATCCTTCACCTCGGGATTCAGCCGCATCACCGGCAGCGGTCTCGGCTCCCGCGAAAGCAGCAGCTTCGCCTGCTCCAGATGATTCGCGTAAAGATGGACATCCCCCAGCGTGTGGACGAAATCTCCCGGCTCCAGCCCGCAGACCTGCGCCACCATCAAATTAAGCAGCGCATAGGAGGCGATATTGAACGGCACCCCCAGGAAAAAATCGGCGCTCCGCTGATAAAGCTGGCAGCTCAACCGCCCCTCCAGCACGAAAAACTGGAACAACACATGGCAGGGAGGCAGCGCCATCTTGCCGATCTCCCCCGGATTCCACGCGCTCACCACCAACCGGCGGCTGTTCGGATTCCGTTTGATCTCCGAGATCACCCAGTCGACCTGATTCACCGAGCCCCCCTCCGGCGTCCGCCAATCGCACCACTGCGCCCCGTAGACCCGTCCCAGATTCCCCTCCGCATCGGCCCACTCGTCCCAGATCGTCACCCCGTTCTTGCGCAGGTAGGCGATATTCGTCTCCCCCTTCAAAAACCAGAGCAGCTCATGGATGATCGAGCGGAGGTGGAGCTTCTTCGTCGTCAACACCGGGAACCCCTTGGCCAGGTCGAACCGCATCTGCGCCCCGAAGAGCGAATAAGTCCCCGTCCCCGTCCGGTCCTCCTTGAACCGCCCCTCCTCCACCAACCGACGCAACAGATCGTGATAGACCATCATCCCCTGATCGTACCTCCCCGAATGCCCCCCATCAACTTTCTTCCGACCTAGTCATAATCATGCAGGTGCGACTGAGCCTCCGCCCGGGCCGCATCGAGCTTTTCCTGGCCGCCGAAGATGCCGGGCCACGCCGCATCCCCCAAAATCGCGAACTGCTGCGCGGCCACCCTCCAGTCTCCCGCGATGCAGGCGCAACGCGCATACTCCGTCCGGTCGGAATTCGCCTTGGGATAGGCATCCAGGAACCCCGCATAGACCGGCTGCAACTGACGCCACACCTCGGCCTGGGAAGGGGCCGTCTCCTTATTTTGGGCCAATATCCCCAGATAATCCCGCAGGATAAACGGCAAACGCCCCTGCCAATTCTGCCCGGCGACGCAGTCCTCCGCGAACTGCAGCGCCTCAGCGTCGCTTCCGTACCAGCGGGGGAGCAGATAGATCAGCTTGGCGTTGCAGGCATGATAGTTGTCGGGATCCGCCTTCATCGCCCGTTGAAACCAAGTCTCCATGGTCGGCTTGTCCAGCTGTTGTCCCATGGCCACCGTGATCATCGAGGCCGCGACCTCGCCATTATTCGGATCGGCCTGCCAGGCGTCCTCCAGGAACTGCCGGGCCAGCTGCAGCCGCTCCCCGAAAAGCTTCCACCCCGTGTCGGTCACCTTATCGGCATAATCGCCGCCGCGCGCCTGCCAGGCGTAATGGATATAGAAGATCCCTTGCGCCAATCCCAGGAGGGGAGAATCCGGACGGCTCTTTTGCAACGCGGCGAAAAGCGGGTCAAAGACCGTTTTCTCATCGATCCCCCATCGTTCGCAAGCCCAACGCTCGATCCCGAGAACGGCCACCACCTGATCCTGGGGAATGGCGGGATCGGCAAAGGCCTCCTCGAGCAAAGGAACCAGATGATCCGAAAAATAGGCCTGCTCCGCCTGGAGAGCCTCCGGGGTCGCCCCCTTGAATGGCATGCACTCCAACGCATAGTCGCAAACAAAAAACTTGCGATAGCTGGGATAGCTCGTCCCCTCCATGGCGTCGGCGATCCGGCGCGCATTTTCCTGTAAATGCTCCGCCGGCAACTTGCCCGTCGTCCGGCCCTCCTTCAGATCGATGTATTCGATGAACGGATCCTGGCACCCCTGGGAAAGCGCCTGCTCCGCCGCGGCAAAGGCCCGATCTTGGGAATCATCCCGAGGATGCCGGTTCCAGGTCTCCTCCATCAGCCGGACCGCCGTCCGCGCACTCTCATCCCATTTCGGATCATGCTGCCCGTAGGCCTCATACGCGTCCGAGCAAGTCTTGCGAAACCAGGCATCCCGATCGTCGGAAGAGGTCGTGTCCGGCGGCGCCGGAGTTCCCGGGCTTGCAGGAGCAGGAGCCGGCTGCTGGGCCCCTAGAGAACCCAGGGAGCAGAAAAATAAAATCACCAGTCGCCATCCCCAGCCATTCCCCTCGCCCGATCTCCCTCCCATTGCAGCCATGGCCCCAGTACAGATCGAAAAAGCCGGGAGCAAAGCTCTTTTTGCTCCTTTTCAGGACCTCCTCATCCCCTCCCGGGCCGATCCAGGCACTCCCGGACCAGCGCCCCCAGCGCCCGCATATCGTAAGGCTTCGGCAGATAATCGATCCCCCCATCGGTCGGCACCCCCCGGGAGACCATTTCCATGCTGTAACCGCTGGAGACGATTACCTTCAGCTCCGGCTTTTCCTGGCGCAGCCGCTCGGCCAGCTCCATCCCCGTGATGCTCTCCGGCATGATCATGTCGGTGAAAAGCAGCGCGATTTCCTGGCGGTATTTCGGCCAGAGCGAGAGCGCCTCGTTCCCATTGGCCGCCTCCACCACCCGATACCCCGCCATCCGGAGAATGCGGACCACCCCCTGCCGCACCAGCGATTCGTCTTCCACCACCAGGATCGTCTCCGCCCCCTTGAGCAGGAGATCGGCGGCCTTCCCTCCCGGCTTGTCCGGGAGACGCACAGCCTCCGGCCCCGTCTCCGCCGGGAAGAAAATCTTGAAGACCGTCCCCTGGTCGACCTCGCTCGCCACCTCGATCCACCCCCGATGCTGATTGACGATCCCATCGACCGTCGAGAGGCCCAGGCCGGTCCCCTTCCCAACTTCCTTGGTGGTGAAAAACGGATCGAAGATATTGCGGATCGTCGCCGCATCCATCCCGCAGCCCGTATCGCCGACCGAGAGCTTCACGAAACGGCCCGTCCGCCCCCCCGAATGGAGTGCCGCCTCCTCCAGGCCCAGCTCCACCGCCTCGGTCAAAATCGTCAGATGGCCCCCCTTCGGCATCGCGTCGCGCGCGTTGACCGAGAGATTCACCAGCACCTGCTCGAGCATCCCCACGTCGGCCTTGATCGGAGGCAGATTCACCCCGCCGCCGAAGCTCACCTTCACCTGCTCCCCCAGGAGGCGCTGCAGCATCTTCAACAGATTCTCGACCACCTCGTTGAGGGAGACCGTGCGGACATCCATCACCGAGCGGCGCCCGAACATCAACAGCTGCCGGATCAGATTCGTTGCCCGCTGCGCGTGGCCCTCCACTTCCTTCAACCCCCGGCGGGTCGATTCGTCGAGCCGCGGATCGGACTCCAAGATCCCCAGGCTCAGCATCATCGCCGCCAGGATATTGTTGAAATCATGGGCCACCCCGCCCGCCAGCTGGCCCACCGCATCCATCTTCTGGGCCTGCCGCAATTGCTCCTCCAGGCGGCGGCGCTCCGAAATATCGCGAAAGAAAACCAGCGCCGCCTTGCTCCCCTTGAAGACAAAGGGGACCGAGACCACCTCCACCTCGAAGACCGCCCCGTCGAACCGGAGATACTTTTCCAACTGCGGCTGCAGCCCCACCCCCTCCTCGGCCAGGAGCCGGAACCGCTGCTCCACCGTCTCCCGGGAATCGGCGTGGCAAAGCTCGGCCAGCGAGCGGCCCACCAGGAAATCAGGCGAGGCCGTGCCGAACATCTCCACCCCCGGCCGGTTCACATAGACCAGCTGGCGGTCGACCTCGACGAAGATCCCCTCCGGGGCATTCTCCACCAGCGTGCGGAGCTGCTCCTCGCTCTCGCGCAATGCCGCCTCCGCCCGCTTCCAGTTGTCGATGTTCTCGATCTGGGAAATGTAATGGAGCGGCTTGCCGCCCGCCGAATAAATCACCGAGGCCGTCAACCGCGCCCAGAAATAATGCCCGTCGCGATGCCGGTACCGCTTCTCCACCTGCATGAAGGGAATCTCCCCCGCCACCAACCGGCGCGCCTCCGCCATGTTTGCGGTCAGGTCGTCGGGATGGGTCAGCTCCTGGAACGTCGTCTGCCGCAGCTCCTCTTCCGTATAACCCAGCATCTCGCAAACCGCCGGATTCACCCGCAGCCACCGCCCGTCGATTCCCGAGAACGACATGCCAACACTCGAAAACTCGAACGACTGGCTGAACCGCGCCTCGCTCTCCTTGAGCGCGTTCTCCACCGCCTTGCGCTCGGAGAGATTCTGCATGAAGCTCAGGAAGCCGGTGACCTCCCCGTTGGCGTCCCGCAGCACGCTCACCGAAATCTCGCCCGGCAGACGATCGCCGTTCTTGTGCCGGTAGATCCACTCGCGCCGGTGCAGCTCCCCCGAGAGGCGGGCCCGCGTCACCATCGATTCCCGGCCCGGCGCCACCTTCCGGCCCAGCTCGGCCGAGAGCTTGGCCGCCTCCCGGGCCAGATCGTCCTCATCGGCGAGCAGCTCGATCGCTCGCCGCCCGATCGCCTCCTCGCGGCTGTAGCCGAACAACGCCTCGGCCGCCGTGTTGAAAACCTGAATCACCCCGTCATCGGCCGTCGTCGCCATGATCGCGCCGCTCGACCCGTCGAGAATCGCCTGCTGCAGATCATTCACCGCCCGCAACTGCGCCTTGGCCGCCTCCGCCTCCTTCTCGTAATGAACGTCGCTCCCGAGCACGATCCAGCACTCGATCCTGCCCTCGGCATCGCGCTGCGGGACGGAGGAAAAGCGGTGCCAGCGGTAGGCGCCGTCGCTCCCCCGCCGATAGCGGACCTCGCGCGGCTCCAGCGGCACCCCCGCCGCCAAGGCCTCCTGCCATGACGCCCATACCGGGCCGATATCGTCGGGATGGAAAGCCGTCAGGCCGAGCTCCGTCTGCGGATCCTGACCGGGCAATGCGGTATATTCCTGGCGGTGACGGTTGCTGTAGATCAGGCCGCCGCCGGGATCGAGCACGATGACCATGATCGGCAGCAGGTCGGCCAACAGCCGAAATTTTGCTTCACCGAAATCACCTAACTCCATGAGAGGCAAAACCTAGGCAACTCCCTTCGGTTACGCAATAAGGGGAAATACCCGGCCCATCACTCCCGCTACTCCAAAAACATCCGCCGCACCTCCGCCCAATCGGCCACCCGCCGGAACCCGGTCACATGGATATTGTGCGGCGCCGTATAGAGAATTCCCTCGCCCCGGAACCCCTTGAAATTACGCGCGTGGTCGTCGATCAGATAATCGGTCGCGATCACACTCTTGTCCCCGCAGAAGACAATATGCGTCCAGGGAATGAACGGCAGATGCTCCATCAGCCAATCGTACTTCTCCGGGAACGAATTGGGGAACTCCATTGCCGCCGTCGTGATGAAGATATCGTAGCGCCCCTGCAGATCGCGGATCACCTCCTGGCACCCCGGCATCACCGGCAGATCGCGGAAAAAGCCGACCTTATGGACCAGTTCCTGCACCCGCGCCCGATGCTCCTCCGGCACCGCCTCCCCCAGCCGCCGCCCCTGCAAATCGTCCCGCGTCACCGCCGCCTGGAACTCCGCATTGTACCACGAAAGATGCCGCGACAACGCATCGGCCATCACCTCGTCCATATCGATCGCAATCCGCTCTCGGCTCATGCCCGCCAGTACAAAGGGCCGACAAGCAAAGCAAAAGCCTTTTTATACAGTCAAGACTCCGCTCCCATGGGGGTTACAGATCGACTCTGAGTCGGAATGCCTGCGCGGTAGCGCACGTAGTTTCCAAGGGCAACCAATTTGCATGGCCGGGAGGCAATCCAAGGGGGCGCAGCCCCTTTGCGTCGTACAAGCTGCCCCCGTGCATCCCGGCCCGCCCATACCCAGCACGTTCGATCTTCCCCAATCTCCCGCTACCTAAAACCCCCGAGCCCGCTCTCCCGCGCTCCTCGCGTCCTCATGGTAGAACAAACCCAGACTCGGCGACACTCCCCTCCCCACGCGGGAGCCAAGAGCAAATAGCGAAATACCTAGCCCCCGCCCCCCACCCGATGAAACGAACTCCCCTCCTCCAAAATGATCTCCTGCGCCGGATAATTCAGGATCAGCTTGAAATCGCTGAGAATCCCGCCCCCCACCGTCTCTTTGCCGAAATTCCCCTCCCCGGACGAAAAACAGCGGACCTCCGGGCGCAGAACCCTCGAATGCCCCAACATCACAAACGGAATCCGCCCCACCCGCACCAGCTGATCTCCCCGCACCCCCACCGAATCGCCAAACCCCGAGCCCGGCACCAGCGCCGCGAATCCATAGCGCTGGTCGAAGCGCGGCCCCAGCGCGATCCCGCCGTTCAACCCCGTGTCGAGCACCAGCGGCACCGTGATCGGATCATGATCCTTCACCCCCAGCGTCACCGGCGCCGAGGCCAGCCCCGCCGCCAGCGCAATCGGAATCGTCTCCCCCGGCCCCGCGTAACGATAAGTCCCCGGCGAATGGAGCGAGACCCGCTGCCGGTCATAATCGACCTCCACCACGAATTGGCTGATGAAATCATACCCCAGCAACCCATCGATCCGCGTCGCCGGAGGCCGCGTCAACAGCTCCAGCGACGTCGCCAGAAACAGCCCCCGCTCCACCCGCGCCCCCGCCGCCGCATAATCGGCCTGGAACACCTCCCGCACCGCACCGCCATCTTCCCCCTCCGCCGGATAAGGCGCCACCGCCTTCAACCCCAGCCGCCGCGCGATCTCCTCGTCGATCAACGACGCATTCGACCCCGTATCCAGCGCGAAATGAAACGGCCCCTGCCCGCCGATCATCACCGGAACCACGATATAATTCGACGAATTGTCGAACGGCACCCCCGCCTCCGAATCGAGCGTGAACCCCGCATCCCCCGCCAACGGCGGCACCAGGCAAAACCCTCCCTGCCGCATCCCCTCCAGATAAGCGTCCGCCCGCCCCGTCGCCACCTCCTCCCCGCCCAGCCGCGCCGATAGCTGCCGCTGCAGATCGGCCACCGCAGCCAACGCCGGCGGATCGGCCTTCGGATTCCGGGCCGCCAGACAACTCCACGTCCAGGCCCACCCATCATCCTGCGGCACCCCCCCCCCCCCCCCCCCCCAAAAAAAAGCCCCCCCCCCCCCCCCCCCACAAAAACCCCCCCCCCCCCCCCCCCCCCCCCCCCCCCCCCCCCCCCACCCCCCCCCCCCCCCCCCCCCACACCCACCCCCCGCGCATAAAAAGAGGCCACCCGCTCCTGGCAGCCGACATCCCCGCCGAGCGCCCCCCGCAACGTCCAGCCAAAGGCCCGGGCCGAGTCCCGCTCTCCATGGCCGCCGATCCCCTCCTCGCAAAAGTCGGACATCATCCCCGCCGCCAGCGGCTGGCCGCCCAGCGCCGCCTTCTCCAGCCAGGCGCGAGCCCGCCCCTCATCGATCTGTTGACCGAGCGATCCCGTATGAAAAACCACCCCCAGATACTCCTCCGCCGGGGCATACCCCGCCTCCGCCGCCCGCTGCAGCCAGCGGAACGCCTCCCCCGGATCGGCGGCCGTCCCCTGCGCCGCCTTATACAACATCGCCAAGCCATACTCCGCCGGCGGAAACCCCTTCGCCGCCGCCTGCCGGTACAACCCGAAAGCCTTCTCCCGATCGACCGCCACCCCCTCCCCCAACCCATAAGCCCTCCCCAGCTCGACCATCGCCCGGGCATCCCCCTGAGCCGCCGCCGCCCGCAAAACCGTCATATCGGGAGCGGCCGACCGATCTTGCCCCGGTGCCAACTCCGAGAAAACCATCGCCCACATCCCGCAGAGAATCAGCGCTCGGATCGGATGCGGGGCCATGCGGCATGCTCTGCCACTGCCTCCCTCATTTGAAGAAAAATCCCCTCACCCCGCCCGATCCGGAATCCACGCCTCCGCCTCCCGGCAAAACGCCTCCGCCTTCACATAATCCCCCTTCAACGAATAGAGCCACGCCGTCCGCAGCCGCGTCAAAAATCCATCCCCTCCCGCCGCCAGATAAGCCCCGGCCCGCTCCAGCGCCTCCTCATAATCCCCCCGCTCCTCCGCCTCCAGCGAGGCCAGCCAGAAAGCATTCGCCCCCTCCTCCGGCGCGGCAACCGGCTGGGGAACGACATTCGCATCAGAGAAGGTATCTGTCATAAGTCCGACCCTATTCCCCCAACGTAAAGCGCCGATGTGGAACTAGCCGGATTATTGTTAAGGTTTGGTAAATTCCGCAGACATTTTCCGGCCGACCGATTAGGGTCTAATTCAGCAAGCAGCCCCCCCCTCCGATGCATCCCACCCCCGGCGAATCCCTGGCTGGCGACGGCTCCGCCCCCCGCCGCCTCCTCCTGATCGACGACGACCGGAAATTCTGCCGCCTCCTCGCCGACTACCTCACCCCCCTCGGCTATACCGTCGCAGCCGCCCACACCGGCCTCGACGGCGTCGAGCAGGCCCTCTCCGGCTCCGGCCCCAGCCCCTGGCACGCCATCATCCTCGACATCATGCTCCCCGGCATCGATGGCCTCGAAGTCCTCCGCCGCATCCGCGCCGGGTCCGACGTCCCGATTCTCATGCTCACCTCCCGGGGCGACGAGACCGACCGGATCGTCGGCCTCGAAGTCGGCGCCGACGACTACCTGCCGAAGACCTTCTCCACCCGCGAACTCCTCGCCCGCCTCCGCTCCGTCACCCGCCGCACCCAGCGCCAACCCGCCCCCGCCACCCTCCCCCCCGTCGCTGGCGATATCGTACTCGGCCCCCTCCGCATCGTCCCCGCCGCGCGCGGCGCCACCCTCGACGACCGCCCCCTCTCCCTCACCCCCGTCGAGTTCGACCTCCTCCTCAGCCTCGCCCGCGCCCGCGGCCAGGTCCGCTCCCGCGACCAGCTCCTCGAGGAAGTCCGGGAGCGGAACTACGAAATCTTCGACCGGAGCATCGACGTCCACATTTCCGCCCTGCGCAAGAAACTCGGAGACGACGCCAAGAACCCCCGCTTCATCCGCACCTTCCGCTCCGCCGGCTACATGCTCATCCAGCACAGCGTCGCATGAAGACGCCGTTCCCCCTCTTCGTCCGGCTCCTCCTCTGGTTCTTCGGCAACCTCCTCTTCCTCGTCCTCGGCCTTCTCCTGATGATCCGCCTCCAGTTCGGCTCCCTCGACAACTGGCTCATCCCCGCCTCCTCCCAGGCCAAAATCCAGAACATGATGGGCCCCCTCTTCGCCCACCTCGTCCGCTCTGATCGCAGTGAATGGACCGGCCTCCTCGCCCAGGCCGGTGCCGATCACCAAATGGAATTCGCCCTCTACGACTTCCACGGCCAATGGGTCGCCGGCGCCCCCCTCCAGCCACCCGGCGAAATCCGCCAGGCCATGACCTTCCGCCTCCGCCCCGGCCAATTCCGCCCCCCGCCTCCCTTTCAATCGCAGCCGCAATCCCCCTCCGATCCCCCATCCTCCTCCCAGCCCTTCCCACCGCCGCCCCCCGATTCCGGTGGCCCACCGCCCTCACCGGGGGGCCCTCCCAGCGACAGCCCCAGCCCCGTCAGCCCGGAGGAGCCCGCTCCCGGAGGCTCCATGCCCGACTTCAGCAAAAACGCCCTCCACACCACCGGCCCCACCGCCTATTGGCTCATGATCCGCCTGCCCGGAGACGTCTTCCACTCCCCCGGCCCCTTCACCCTCCTCGGCTACACCCCCGCCCTCGGCGCCACCCCCCTCCTCTTCAACCCCAAGCCGTGGGTCGCCCTGCTCGCCGGCATCATCCTCCTCTCCGCCCTCTTCTGGATTCCCCTCGCCCGCAACCTCACCCGCTCCATCACCCGGATGACCCAGGCCACCGAGCAGATCGCCGCCGGCCGCTTCGATATCCACCTCGCCGAAACCCGCCAGGACGAGCTCGGCCGCCTCGGCCACGCCATCAACCGGATGTCCGCCCAGCTCAAAGGCTTCGTCACCGGCCAACGCCGCTTCCTCGGCGACGCCGCCCACGAACTCTGCTCCCCCCTCGCCCGGATGGAAGTGGCTTTGGGTATCCTCGAAGAACGGTGCCAGGACGACACCCTCGACTACATCCGCGGCGTCCGCGACGAAGTCACCCTCATGCGCAAACTCGCCAACGAACTCCTCAGCTTCTCCAAAGCCGCCCTCGGCGAAAGCCACCTCAAATTGGAAACCCTCCCCGTCGCCGCCCTCGTCGACGCCGCCCTCCGCCTCGAACGGAGCGATTCCGGCCAGATCGAGCTCGACCTCCCCGAGGAACTCCACCTCCGGGGCGATTTCGAACTCCTCCGCCGCGCCCTCGCCAACCTCATCCGCAACGCCCTCCGCTACGCCGGAGCCGACGGCCCCATCACCGTCTCCGCCCGCGCCGTCGGCGCAGAGATTATTCTCACCGTCGCCGACTGCGGCCCCGGCGTCCCCCCCCGCGAATTGGAAAAACTCTTCGAACCCTTCTACCGGGTCGATTCCGCCCGCACCTCCGAGACCGGCGGCGTCGGCCTCGGCCTGGCCATCGTCAAAAGCGCCGTGGAAGCGTGCAGCGGCACCGTCACCGCCCGCAACCGCCACCCCCAAGGTCTTCAGATCGACCTCCACCTCCATCGAGGCGAAGCCTAGACCGTTGACAGGCCTTAAGGCTGAGGCCTCGGCAACAAACCACCCATCCACAAACGCTCATCAACGGAACCCAGACAAAGGGGTACCATTTCCGGCGGGGTATCGTTGGCAGACAACAGACAATCGTCGCCACCAAAATCAGGATCGCGGGGATGAATTTCAAAACAGTTCCCCTCCCCTCACGGCTTGGGCGGCGCCATTGGAATCGGCCCCGCTCTGGGCGCATCGCCACCCGACGGAGCCTTGTCCGGGGATGGGTTGCCTTTTACCGCCCCTTCGCCCCCCGCCGCCTTCCGTTCGGGGGATGGCGGAATCTTTTCCGGAGCGGAGCCAGGCGGATGCGGATGATCCTCCCCTCGCGTTTCGGGCAAGCCTCTCGGCTTGCTGCCCTCGACCGGAAACCCCGTCTCGATCGGAGCCGGTGGCGCGGGATTTTCCGCAGACGGATTCGGGGCGGCGGCAAAGGCCTCGAAGTCATAAACATCGACCGTCCGATCGACGCCTGCCGAATTGGTGAAGGAATAAGTCGTCCCATCGCCATGAGCAATGACCCGGATAGGGTCACCCGTCGCCAGCGCGCCCCGCTGCGGATACCCCTTCAATAAAGCCAGCCCATAAACCCGTGAGATTCCGTCCGTCCCATTGGGGACAGGCTTTCCACATTTGACCAACATCCCCTCGGGAACATTCCGGATAAACCGCCCCCGGACCAAGACCGCCCCCTCCGGAGCACCGGGAGCCTGGGCAGCGCTTTGCGGGCTATCCCCGAAAAAGGCATCGAGAGACCCCTTGCTCTCGAACAAATGATTGGAATCGGCACCGTCCGCCAGGAGAGAAGCGCAGGCCATAGCCATCAGAACCACCGCCCCAAATATCGTCGATATTCCCATAAATAACCCGTTGGAAGCATTACGCCCTAAAAAACCCCATTTCAATCCCAACCTTCCCCCAGCAAGCCCACGCCCGAAAACCCCGTTAACGGGGAGCTTACGCGTTTCCTTACACCCAAAAAACCGATCAAAACCACTTTTAGTTATCCAGAGGAGGACAACCATCGTTTTAATCGATGATCATCGAAATTTAATCGATTTTGAAAATCAATAAAATCCGAGTATTCCTTGGTCGAAATCAAAAAAAGCCATGACCGAACCTCTCATTAACCCTCGAAGCAACAGCCGCCACGTGGAGTGGCTCTTCGGCGAACTTCCCAAACTGACCTCCTCCGGGATCCTTCCAGCCCCTATTGCCAAAGCGCTGCGGGACCACTACGCCTCCCAGTTGGAAACCCCATCGACCCTGCGTTTGGTTCCCCTCGTCTGCGCCCTCTTGGGGAGCCTGCTCATCGGCTGCGGCATCATCCTTCTCATCGCCCATAATTGGGACGATTTGAGCCGTCCGGTGCGGGCGGCCCTTTCCTTCGCGCCGGTTCTCCTGGGCATCGCCCTTACCGGCTTCGTTTTGCTGCGGCGTTTTGGCTCCGAAGCCTGGCGGGAGGGGGCGGCGCTCTTTCAAACCCTGACCATCGGGGCCTCGATCGCCTTGGTCAGCCAAACCTATCAGATCTCCGGCAACTTCCCCTCCTTCATGCTGACCTGGATCCTGCTCGGTCTGCCGGTGGTCTATCTCCTCCGCTCGAGCAGTGCCGCCATCCTCTCCCTCATCGGGGCGACGATCCGGATGGGCGCCTCTACCGATTTGAACTCCCCGGGAGCGTTGACACCGAATTGGCTCCTGTTGCTTTGCCTCGCCCCCCATCTTTTCCTGCTGATTCGCAACCGGCACAAGACCTCCGCCGCCTGGCTGCTCTGGGCCTTGGTGATCTGCCTGCCCATTTTACTCGGCTTTGAAAGCAGCCAGGCCAAGCACCACCTTTGGCTCGTTTCCTTCAGCGGCCTGTTTGCGGCCTTCTATCTTTTCTCGGCCTTTCCCTTCTTCCGGGAGGGATCGCTTTGGCTGAATCCCCTGCGGATCGGCGGAGCCTTCGGCATCGGAATCTTTTCATTGATCCTGACCTATAAGGGGGTTTGGAACGATCTGCGCCCCCTCCAGGAGATGGCCTGGACTCCGGGCTCCCTGGTCTGCCTGCTTTTTCCGATCGCGGCGATCGGCGCAGGCGCTTTCCTTCTGCGGGACGGGACCCGGTTCAACCCGCTGGCGGCCCTCTTTCCCGTGGTCATCGCCTGCGGCTGGCTGTTGTCCCAACAGATGTTGCCTGCCGAGGTGCTGATGGTGACCAATGGATATGTCTTCCTCCTCGCCGTCTCGATTCTGATCGGCGGCTTTCGCGGAGACCGGCTGATCGACGTCAACGCAGGGATGGTCCTGCTGGCCGCCTTGATCATCGGACGCTTTTTTGACAGCGATCTCGGATTCGTGGTCCGTGGCCTGACCGCCATTGCGCTGGGGATCGGCTTCCTGACGGTGAACTACTTCTTCCTCAAACAAAGAAAGGCCCGGTTGTCATGAAATGGCGTTCCCTCTTCTTCGTTCTCGCCGCCCTCCTTCAACTGAGTGCGCCCGCCTATCTGATCGAAAGGCAGGAAACCACCTTGGCCAGGGGCCAGATCCTGAAGTTCAAAACCGCCCCGATCGATCCCGTCGATGCGTTGCGCGGCCACTATGTCGCGTTAAGTTTCGAGGCGGACCGGGTCCCCGAGAATCTCGTCGAGTCAGCCGGTCTCCTGGAAACCGCCCGGAATCACCCCGTACCGGTCTATGCGACGTTTACGGAGGATGCCTCGGGATATGCCACGATCGCCGCCTTGAGCGCCCAGAAACCCTCCGATCCAAGCACCCCGTTTCTTCAGATTTCCCTGCAGCGGGGATGGGGGAATTCTCCCTGGCGGGTCGATCTACCCTTCAATCGGTTTTACATGGAAGAAGACTCCGCCCCCCGGGCCGATCAGGCTTATCGCCAAAACAGCGGCTCCCAACGCGAGGCCTATGCTTTGGTGGCCATCTATCGGGAGAATGCGGCGATCAAAGACCTCTGCATCGAGGGAACCCCGATCCGGGAATATCTGCGAACCCACCCCGCAGCGAATTAGAAGATCACCTATCGATCCCTCCCCATCCCTCCATCCAAGCCACCCCACCCGAAATCGGCTATCAGATAGGGTGCTCTCGCGCCTAAAATCCGCCCAAACCACCCAAACCACCCACCAACACGCTTTTGGTAAGAAAAAAAATCCAAAAACAATTCGTTTTGATCTTTCCGCCCCGCTTTCCCACTATCTCCCGATGAGCGAGTCCGATACCCCAATGATGCAGCAATATCGGCAGCTCAAGTCCCAGATCCCCGCCGACGCCCTCCTCCTCTTCCGCCTCGGCGATTTCTACGAGCTTTTCTTCGAGGACGCCAAGATCGGCTCCGAACTCCTCGACCTCACCCTCACCCAGCGCCAGGGCATGCCGATGTGCGGCATGCCCTTCGGCGCCTCCGAGGCCTACATCGCCCGCCTGATCAAGGCAGGCCGCCGTGTCGCCCTCGGCGATCAGGTCGAGGCCCCCCGCCCGGGCCAGCTCGTCCGCCGCGAGATCATCCGCATCATCAGCCCCGGCAGCGTCCTCGACCACTCCGCCCTGCCGCCCAAGCAGAACAACTTCTGCGCCGCCCTCGTCCACTCCCAGGGGCGCTACGGTCTCGCCTGCCTCGACCTCAGCACCGGCGAGTTCCAGGCCGGGGAAGCCCCCCGCGCCGAGGAAGCTCTCGATTGGCTCGCCCGCCTCCGCCCCTCCGAGCTGGTCATTCCCGGCGGCTTTCTTTGGCCGAAGGAAGGCGAATCGCTCGTCGTTGAACACGAGGGCTGGACCTTCGATACCGAGACCGCCCGCCTCACCCTCCGCGAGCACTTCCAAACCCAGTCCCTCGACGGCTTCGGCCTCGGCCCCCTCCCCCTCGCCATCGGCGCCGCCGGCGGGCTCCTCCACTACCTCACCCAGGAACTCCGCCGCAGCCTCGACCACGTCAAGCGGATCACCACCTTCCAGCGCGACGACACCCTGGTCATCGACCCGATCACCCAGCGCAACCTCGACCTGGTCGACTCCCCCAAGGGCGCCGCCTCCGAGGCCACCCTCCTCTCCGCCATCGACCGCACCGTCACCTCCGCCGGAGGCCGCCTCCTCCGCCGCTGGCTGCTCAACCCGATCCGCGACCGCGCCATCCTCCGCCAGCGCCAATCCGCCGTCGGCCACTGGCGGGAAGAAGAACTCGCCCGCGAAACCCTCCGCGCCCAGCTCCGCGAGATCCGCGATCTCGAACGCCTGATCGGCCGCCTCTGCCAGGGCACCGGCAACGCCCGCGACCTCGCCGCCCTCAAAATCTCGCTCGCCCGCCTCCCCAAGATCCGCGAAACCCTCGCCGAGATCGAACTCCCTTTGGTCCAAGCCCTCGCCGCCCAGATCGTCCCCCAGCCCGAGCTGGTCGCCCTCTTCGAAGCGGCCCTGGTCGACGAACCCCCGCTCACGATCAAAGAAGGCGAGATGATCCGCACCGGCTTCCGTGCCGATCTCGACGAGCTCCACGCCGCCGGCACCGAAGGCAAGGCCTGGCTGGCCCGCCTCCAACAGCGCGAACAGGAACGGACCGGCATCAAATCGCTCAAAATCCGCTTCAACCAAGTCTTCGGCTACTACCTCGAAGTCACCCACTCGCAGGCCGCCAACGTCCCCGCCGACTACATCCGCAAGCAGACCCTCGCCAATGCCGAGCGCTTCATCACCCCCGAGCTCAAGGAAATGGAAGGAAAAATCCTCGGCGCCGAGGAACGCTCCCACCAACTCGAATACGAGATCTTCCTCGAGCTCCGCCAGGCCGCCGTCGCCCAGGTCGAGATCATCCAGGCCGCCGCCCGCGCCCTCAGCGAGCTCGATGTCCTCGCGGGCTGGGGCGCCCTCGCCCAGGAACGGAACTACGTCCGCCCCGAACTGACCGACGAGATCGAACTCGAGATTGAGGAGGGCCGCCATCCTGTCCTGGAGCAGCTCCTCCTCGGCGAGCGCTTCGTTCCCAACGACAGCCGCCTCGAACCCGCCGCCCAGCGCCTCATCATCCTCACCGGCCCCAACATGGCGGGCAAGAGCACCTACATCCGCCAGGTCGCCCTCATCGCCATCCTCGGTCACCTCGGCTGTTTCGTCCCCGCCCAGCGGGCCAAGATCGGCGCTCTCGACCGGGTCTTCACCCGCGTCGGCGCCAGCGACGACCTCTCGCGCGGCCAGAGCACCTTCATGGTCGAGATGAACGAGACCGCCAACATTCTCCACCATGCCACCGAACGGAGCCTCGTGATCCTCGATGAGATCGGGCGCGGCACCAGCACCTTCGACGGCCTCAGCATCGCCTGGGCCGTCGCCGAGCACCTCCACGACCACGCCAAGGCCCTTACCCTCTTCGCCACCCATTACCATGAGCTGACCGAGCTGGCCCTCAGCCGCCCCAGCATCAAGAACTTCAGCGTCGCCGTCCGCGAGTGGAACGATCAGGTCATCTTCCTCCGCAAGATCGTCGCCGGCGGCGCCGACAAGAGCTACGGCATCCAGGTCGCTCGGCTCGCCGGCCTCCCCGCTTCGGTCGTCGAACGGGCCAAGGAAGTCCTCCGCCTCCTCGAGGAAGAACAGCTCGACACCAGCGGCCGCCCCCGCCTCAGCCAGCCGAACGGCGGCAAGCGAAGCCCGCGAAAGGGAGTCAAGACCTGGGCCCAGTTCGACCTCTTCAAACAAGAGGAGTCTTAATGACCCTGGCCGAACGCCTCGCCCTTCATCTCGGCCAAGCCCCGCAGATCGATCCGACTGCCTACGTCGCCCCAAGCGCCACCGTGATCGGCAACGTCCGCCTCGGCCCCCGCACCAGCATTTGGCCCGGCGCCGTCCTCCGCGGCGACATCAACTTCATCGAAGTCGGCGAAGGCTCCAACATCCAGGACGGCGCCGTCATCCATCTCTCCGACGATCACCCCGTCCGCATCGGCAAGCACGTCACCGTCGGCCACCTCGCCATGGTCCACGCCTGCACCATCGGGGACGAATGCCTCATCGGCATGCATAGCACGATCCTCGACGGCGCCGTCATCGGACGCCAATCGATCATCGGCGCCAATGCCCTCGTCCCCCAAGGCATGATCATCCCCGAGGGCTCAATGGTCCTGGGCGTTCCCGGCAAGATCGTCCGCGCCCTTTCCCTCCAGGAACGCGCCACTCTTCGCCACTGGGCCGAAAAATACGTCGAAGTCGCCCGCGCCCACGCGAAGCGGGCTTAAGCCCTAATCTTCGAGCTTCGCCAACTCTTCCTTCACCTTGGCAATCAGCGGCCCGATCGTCGCCGCGCTGAAGTCGAATTTGATCCCGGCCGCCGCAAACAACTGCGGCAACGGCTTGGAACCGCCCTGTTGCAACCCATTCAGATAGCCATCGAGCGTCCCCTTCCGATCCTGGAGCGATTTGATCCAGACCTGCAGCGCGCCCAACTGGGCGATGCCGTATTCGATATAATAGAACGGTACCTCGAAGATGTGGAGCTGCCGGTGCCAGAGCGAGACTCGCGCCTCCTCGTAACCACTCCAATCCTCGATCCCGCCGAAGCGATCGAGCAATCCGATCCAAGCCTCCCGCCGTTCCGCATGGCTGTGCCCGGGATGGGTATAAATCCAATGCTGAAAGCCATCGACCACCGCGATCCAAGGGAAGACCTTGATGATCCCCTCCAGATGGTCGCGCCGAGCCCGTTTGGCTTCGGCGGGGGAGTAGAACTTCTCCAGGTAGGGAGCCCCCAGCAGTTCCATGCTCATCGAGGCGACTTCGCAGAATTCGAGCGGGATGCCATTGCGATAGGAAGAAAGTGGCTGCTCGCGGCAGGCAAGGCTATGGAAAGCGTGCCCCGCCTCATGGAGCAGCGTCTCGACATCCCGCTGCATGCCGACCGAATTCATGAAGATAAAGGGCACCCGCGCCTCGGAGAGTGTCGACTGGTAACCGCCGGGCGCCTTTCCCTTCCGGTTGTCGAGATCGACCAAGCCACCCTGCTTAAGGATGCCAAAATAGTCCTGCAAGCGCGGATCGATCTCGCCGAAAATGGCATCGGTCTTCTCGAAAAGCTCCTCGCCGGTCTGGAACGGCTTCAACGGCGATTTTCCCTCCGGATCAACCGCCAAGTCCCAGGGACGGAGCCGATCAACGCCAAGCGTGCAGCGACGGCGCTCCTGGATCTCCCGCGCCAACGGCACCACATGCGCCGCGATCGAATCATGAAAGCGGAGGCAATCATCGGGCGTGTAATCGAACCGCTCCCGTGCCTCGAAGATATAGGAGCGGTAATCGCCGAATCCCGCTTCCTTGGCGATCGCCTTGCGCAGCTCGAGGAGCTCGTCGTAGATCCCCTCGATCTTCTCCCGGTCGACCAAGCGCCGCGCCACCACGCTTTCCCAAGCGAGCTGTCGTCGCTCGCGGTCGGTCTGCTCCTGGATGCGCCCCATCTGGGCCAGGGTCCGTTCCTCTCCATCGAACGTCACTGTCATCGCGCCGGAGATTTTCTGGTAATTCTGGCAGAGCTTGGCCTGCTCGGTCTCTCGGACGATATTTTCCTCGCGGTAGAGCTTCACCGCTGTTTCCACGCTGCGGCGGAAGACGCTGTAGTAATCAGGCAAGGCCGCGAAGGCAGGCCGGTTCACCAACGCTTGCCAGAGAGCGAATTGGCGAGGCTTCAGCCAGGGATCGATCTCCTCAACGAATTTGAGATAGGCCTTCTCTCGCTCGGGATCATCGGTCTGGCAGGTCATTGCGATATATCGCTCCGTCCGGGCCTGATCAATGGCGCTATCGACCTCCCCGTAAACCTCGAGCCAGCGTTCCAATTGCTCGACCGTCGCGGCTTTATCGAGATCGGCGCGCAGCCGGTCGAAGATCGTTTCGAGCTGCGCCGTATCGGTCAGATCGGCGGTGGTGGAAAGATAGACGCGAGGAACGAAAGGGGCGGTGACCATCCCGTTACTTTTCCTCACGGTTAGGAAAAGACAACCCCCAATCGGAAATCTCTGTCAGGAGCCGGTGGCCCAGAACTTGCCGAACGCCCGGTCCCAGCTCCGTTCCTCATGGATCTCGCGCGCCAATGCCTGCCGGGCTTCCGGCGCGGGCAACGCGCTCAACTGCGCCGCCAGCGTCTCGACCCAATGCCCGATGTCGCGGGCGCGGGCAATCCGCCCCTGATGGGGCCGGGTGACCAGCTCGCAAGGGCCGCCTACATCGGAGACCACCACCGGCAAACCGGAGGCCATTGCCTCCAGGACGACGTTCCCGAAGGTGTCGGTGGTGCTGGGAAAAACAAAGAGATCGGCCGAGGCATAGGCCGCCGAAAGCGCATCGCCGGTCAGAACGCCGGTGAAAATCGTTCGGGGATAAGTCGCCGCCAATTCCTCGCGATAAGGGCCGTCCCCGACCATCGCCAAGGTGAAGGCGACTCCGCGCCGATCGAGCGCCTTGGCCACCTCGACGAGGAAACCGAGTTCCTTCTCCTTGGAAATGCGCCCGACGTAGAGGATCACCGGCCCCTGGGCGCCTCGTTGCTTCCAAAATCCATCCTGCCGGTGACGGGGATTGAATGCCTCGGTATCGAGGCCGCGCGGCAGAATCGCCAGCCGACTCTCCGGGATGCCACGCTCGATCCAGCAGGTGCGGTAGAAGTCGGAGTTGACGTAGATGAGATGGAACTGGCCGTAGAACCACTGCATGTACTTCCAGGTCAGCGTCTCCATCATCGCGTCGTCGCTGAGGAACCGGGCGTATTGGGGAAAATCGGTATGATAGATCGATGTCAGGCGGAGGCCAAGCAGCTTGCCCGCCGCCAGCGCCGAGAGCCCGACCGGGCCGGGGGTGCTGATGATCAGCTCGCTGAATTTCTCCCGCTCGATGTAATCGATCATCTCCAGGATCGGAGGAAAGCTGAGCTTCTGCAGCTTGTATTCCGGGATCTCGAACTCGCCGACCGGAGGAAAATTGCGGATGGGGATACCGGTGATCGAGACCTCGGTTCGGGAGGTTACCACCGTGAGATCGGCCCCCTGCTTCACCGCCGCCGAGGTCATCGCGCAGATGGTTCGGGCCACCCCGTTGACGTCTTCCAGCGTATCGGTGAACCAAGCCCGCTTCCGGTTGGCGAGCGCGTCCGAGGCAACCCCGGGAAAGTGGCTGGGGACAGAGGAAAGGAACTTCCGGTCGGGCGCCTGCTGGCGAAAGGCAACCACGTAAGGAAGGATCGCACTGGCCACCGGCAGGATGCCGGTGATCGACTGGAGCGCGTCGAGGAGGTTACCCCGCTCGATCCGGCGCATGAACTCGAGAAAGAGCCGGAACGAGAGCTGGTTGGTCAGATAGGAGGCCATCCGGAACGAGCGGCGCTCCGGGTTTGGCTCAGATTGGATGATGGCGTCGAGAGCGCTCTTGATCTTCGAATCGGTGAAGAAGGTGGCGAACTCCCGCGAGAGCGTCGTCTCCCCCGGCTTGATGAAATCGAAGGCCTGCCCGCTCCGTACCGCCTCGACCATGAAACCGATCTGTTCCCCGAACGAAAAAGCCGTCGGATTCTTTCCCGCCACAAACCGCGCCGCGATCGTGCTGAGCAAGCCAGCGGCCAGCGGGGCGGTCTTTTTCAGCTTATCCTGAGCGAAGTGAAAGACCGTACTGTAGAGGCTGCTGGAAAGATGGAGCGGGCTGCCCGATTCGCCATGAGCGCTGACCTCTCCCTTTGCGAGAGATTCAAAAAACCCGGCGATCGTCGCCGGGGCTTGTCCCATTCCCGCCTCGGTCCAGGTGCGCCCGCCATAGAGGCCCCCATGATCGTCCGAACCGCCGGTGAAAACCTTGCGATGCGCCTCGGCATGGGTTGGCGCCAGGCCGTGACGGTTCGCCAATTCCTCGATCTTGGTCGGCGTCAGCGAGGCCAGCGCGAGATTGGCCATCTCCTGCGCCAACGGCTCGCGGTTCCCATTCCGCCCCTCGAAGACGCGGAAGAGGAGGATCATCTTCTCGAAATGCTCGACCGTCAGCTTGCCGTTGAGACTGACCAAGGGGTGGGTGACGGCGTGGCAGAGACCCTGCTCCCGCAGATAGCCGCTCAGGTCGAAGATGTTCTCACGGAGTTTTTGAATCTCGACGTGCTGCGCCTCGGTCAAATTCCAGACCAGCAGGTGGATCTTGCAGCCGTCGGGGAAATAGGTGGTGACCTCCTCGCTAAGAAAGACATCAGGATGATGCGCGATGGCAAGCGCCCCCTCAATGCGGTTATGGTCGGTGAGGGTCTTGAAGGCCATCCCCGCCTTGTGAAGACGCTGATAGAGCGCCTCCGGTTCGCTGTAGCTCTGGGGCATGCCCAGTTGGCGCAGAATCCATTCCGAGGGGCGGTCCGAAAACCGGGAATGGAGATGAAGATCAACCCGCAACATGATCCGCGTAGGTTATCGGCTCATACCCGGCATCCAAAGCGGTTTTTACGATCCGCTCGATTTGTTTCCTGATCGCCACATAGGCCAGATCATCGGGATGGAGGCTCACGCGAAGGAGGCTTTTACCCCGCAATCGGCGAAAGAGCAGGCGATTCCACCCCAGCGAAACCGTTCGCCGCCAGGCGCTGCGGGTACTCCAGCAGAGCGATTGCGTGGCAATCGTCCGGTTCCGAGCCAGATCGAGAAAGGTTCCGAGGGTATTGGTGTAGCCGAAGCCCATTTCGGCCAGCAATGCCGGTAGCCCCGGGGCCATCAACCAGGCCGGCGCGATAAAACCGCTGGGAGCCAAACCGGCCGCAACCAACCGGTTGTGCCCCCGCTCGATCCGGGCGCGCGCCTCATTGGGTGGAAGGTCGAGGAATTCGGCCTCCCGATTGGTGTAAAAGCGGGTCCAAAAGAGATTTCGCAACGATTCGCCCTGCCCCTTTCGATCGTGAAAGTAACCATGGAGCACGATCTCGTCCCCTTGGTCCCGGCATTCCCGCAGCCAAGTGGCATGACCCGGCTCATCAGCAGGCGGCCCATGATGAAATTCAGGCACGACGAGTAGGCTGCGGCGAGGCACCCCCCAGGCGCTAAGCGCCTTCCGTTGCGTCGCGATCCGTTCCCGGCTTCCGGGATGGACATCGTGCAACGAAACAACCAAGGCTCTCATGGAACACGACCTCCCGACTCAGGAGGCTAGGGAGCCGCAACGGAGGAGTCGGCGGTCTCGACCTGGTGCAGGTCGTTGCCGTAGAGCCGGGTATTAACGGTCAGATCCTTGATGATGGTGAAGAGGAATATCTGCCCCTCCCGCAGATGGCGATACTTGGTGACCTCGGCCTGATCGACCACCCGAAAGCCATAGCGCTCGAACGTCCGAATGGATCGCCTTCCCTCGAAGGCGATCACCTGGCCATAGACGCCCTTGTCGCCGTTCGCCTTCAGATATTCGAGGAACTGATCGATGATCCCCCGGGTGGTGCGGACGCTGCGTGCCTGGGCCAGGATGTTGATGTGAAAGTGAGGCAATCCCTGGGGCGTAAAGGGCGATTCGGCGGAGGCGCGGCTCAATAACCAGCGAACATATTGGCGGCTGGCCGGATTATAGGGCCGGGAGAAATAGCGGTAGATGCCCTTGAGAAAGAGCCAGGCATTGTTCCAAATCCGGTAGAGGCGATAGGCGCGATGCAACCGCGAACCCATCAGGTAGCCCATGACCCGGCCATCGACCTCGCAGACCAAGGTCGATTGGGGCTCCCGATCGGTGTAGTATTGGGTGAGGTAATCGGCAAAGAGGTCCCGATCCTCAAAAAGCGGGTCGATCGGCGAACCGAGAAAGCCGGTATCGGCACAGATTTTCCGCACGGCAGCCCGGTCTTCCTTCCGATAGAAACGAATCGTCACCTCGGGAATGCCGGAATCTCCCTCCATCCCGGCTTTTTCGACACCGGGATCGGGTTTTGCGGGCAGATGCATCGTGCCCGTTGTCATAAGGATTTCAGCGTGATCTTGCGAGACCATTTTTAGAGCCTATCCGAATAGCCCCCGTGGGCCGAGCGGGAAGGAGGCGGGGTGAGATGCGAGGCGCGAGCGATGAGCGTATAGATCATACGTGAAGAGCGAGGAACGAAGCAGATCGCCCCACCTCCTTCCTGTCCGAAGGATTGGCCGAACTTCTCCGGCCAACCCGGTCTGCGGGGGTTATTCAGATAGGCTCTTACCCGAGGCAAAGCCAGGTTTGGCCAAAGCCGCCCGGTAGTGACGCCAGAGTTCGCCGAAGACCACTGGCCAGGCGAAGCGGGCGGTGATCCGCTCCGAAGCCAGCGCCCCCATCGCGGCCAGATCGGAAGCGATGAAGCGTTCGATCGCCGCCTCCAATGCCTCGGGACTGTTCTGCCCCGCCCAGAGATCGAGGCCGACGGCGATATTCGCATCCATGCTGCTGCCACGAATCCCCGCCACCGGGCAGCCGGAGGCCTGGCTCTCCAGGGAGACCAAGCCGAAAGTCTCGACCGTCCCAGGGTGGACAAAGAGATCGGCGGCGCGATAATAGCGGGCCAGATCGGCATTGCCGTTCACGAACGATTGCCATTGGAGAGCTCCGGTCTTCTCCCGGACCTCTGGCAGGAGCCGCCGCAGCGGGCCGTCGCCGACCACCAGGAGCCAATAATTGCGTTCCCCCTTTTGCCTCAGCCGCAGAAAAGCCTCCAATAGAGTGGCGATATTCTTCTCGCGCGCCAACCGCCCGACGTAAAGCAGTAGGACCGCGTCCTGGGGAATGCCCAGCTTTTCCCGCAAGGCGGTATCGCGCGGGCCGGGGTAGAAGGCGGTGGTATCGACGCCCAATTTCACCGCCACGGCATTGGGAACGCCCCAGTCGTCGAGCAGGTTCCGCAAATGCTCGGAAGGGACCAGGGTTGTGGCGAATTGCCCGTAAAGACGGACGATGTAGTCCTGCGCGTAGGCGAGGGTGACATCCCGCAAAAATGGACCGCAATACTTGAGAATCGTCCGAAGATAGGCATCGGGAAAATGGGAGTGATAAAAACCGAGCACCGGAATAAAGAGCTCCCGGCCCGCGCGCAAAGCGCTCCACGCCAAATGGTAAGGATCGCCCGATTCGATCAGATCGGGTCGCGCCTGCCGGAGATATTCCCGGACGGCAGGGGTATTGAGCAGGACGCGGTAACGGGAGGTCTGATCGACGCGGGGCGAGGCGACAGTGAAGGTGTGGAGGCGGCCTTCCCGGATATGCTCGGTCTTCTCGCCCGGGACGATCAGATGGTGTTCGTCCTCGGTCTCCCGCTCGATATAGCGCCGCTTTTCCATGAGATAACGGCGGACCCCCCCGCTGCGGGAGGAATAGAACTGGGTGACGTCGCAGAGTCTCACGGAGGGTCCGAGCATGGCGGACGGGGGAAAAAAGACAAACGAAACGATCCCTTCGGCCGGGGATTGAAACGTGACAGCCTTGCTCTCGCCTGACACATTAAACGCTCCATGTCCCGACTTTCGCGCGAATGCCGCCTCGCCATCGCCTTTCTCGTGGCGGCCGCCCTTTTTCGCTGCTGGTTCCTGACCACGTTGGATTTGATCCCGGATGAGACCTATTATTGGCTTTGGTCCAAGCACCTCGACGCCAGTTACTTCAGCAAGGGGCCAGGCGTCGCCTGGACGATTGCCTTTGGAACCTGGCTTTTCGGAGATAATTCCTTCGGCATCCGCTGGATCAGCGTTCTACTCTCGGCGGGAACCGGCTGGCAGCTCTTCATTTTAGGGCGGCGTCTCTTTAATGCGCGGGTCGGCCTGATGGCAATGGTCGTCGCCGCCATCGTTCCGATTTATGCGGTGGGGGCGATCCTGATGACGATCGATCCTCTTTCAGTCTTTTTTTGGGTCTGGGCGGGGAATCTCTTCCTCGATGCCCTGGAAGCCGATCGTCCTTGGCAATGGGCGCTCTGCGGCTTTGCGATCGGAAGCGGCTTTCTCTGCAAATATGTCAACCTGTTGGAATTGCTTGGATTTCTTGGCTACGTCCTCTCGGTTTCCCGTTATCGGCGCACCCTTTGGAGCTGGCGGTGGGGCCTCCTCTTGGGAGTTACCGTAGTCTGCACCCTCCCCGTGCTTTGGTGGAACGATCGAAATGGCTGGATCACCGCCTCCCACCTGAAGCACCGGGGAGATCTCGATGCTGGTTTTCACCTCCATCCCGGGCATCTGGTTCAATTTTTCGTCAATCAAGCCCTCCCGATCTCTCCCCTCCTTTTGCTGGCCATTCTCATCGCGGTGATCGCGATTCTCTTCCGCCGCTCCAAATCGGAGGCGGAAAAGTATCTCCTGGCCCTTTTTCTGCCGACCTTCGGCTTTTATTTCCTCTTGAGCTTCAATGATCCGGCCAAGGGGAACTGGCTGGTGACCAGCTATCCGGCGGGGATCGTCCTGGCCGCCGTCTTCTGGTCGGAGCGCCTGGCCTATCGGGGAGCCCGCTGGTTCGTCGGAGCCACTCTGGCGCTGGCATTGGCGATGACTCTCTTGCTGCATGGGGAATGCCTGCCCTTTCTCAAGCCCGATAAGGACCCGGTGCTGCGGCTGCGCGGTTGGACCGGCTATGCGGAGGAGATTGCGAAACTCCGCGCCCAATACCGACCCGACTACCTCCTGACCAATAATTACGCCAATGCTAGCGAATTGGCCTTTTACCTGCCGGATCGCCCGACGGTCTTCGTGGCACGGCGGGCGGAGATCGCTGATCAGTTCTCCTTCTGGCCGGGTTACATCCCTCAGGCAGGACAATCGGCCTTCTTCATTTCCAACGAGTTGGATTATGAGCTCCCGCCCAGCCTGAAAGAGGATTTCTCAACGATCGAAGTGGTCGACGACTTCTGGCGCGAATACCACGGCAAGAAGATCGACGAGTACAAGGTCTGGCGGCTTCAGAAATAACCGAAGCCCAACCCAGCCTCCCCCTCTTAGATCTCGATGGTCTGGCCCGCCGGAGGCACCACGACCTTCATCTCCGGCCGGAGGGTCGCCAATTGCGCCTGGAACCATTCCAAGGCCGGCGCATCGCCGTGAACCAGCATGCAGGTCTTGGGATTGACCTTCAGGATGTAATCGAGGATGTCTTCGCGCTGGGCGTGGGCGGTGAGATCGAAGTGCTCGACGCGGCACTTCACCTGCTGCTCGCCCGCGAGCGAGGCCAGCACGGTATACTCGCCCTTCGGAGTCGCCAAAAGGCGGCCGGCGGGAGAATCAGGATCGCAATAGCCGACGAAGAAGATCGAATGGCGCTCGTCGCTGATGAAGCGCTGGCCGAGGACGTTGGAAAGGGTCTTCTCGTTCATCATTCCCGAGGAAATGAGGTAGAAGTCGCCCTTGCGGGGCTTGAAATTCTTCAGCTTGCGGCCGTCCATGATCTCGGGCATGCCGTCGTTGAGGAGCTTCATCTCGGGATGCTTCCGCGCCGAGCGCATCGCCAGCTTGTCGTAGATGGCGGAGAAGTTCTTGCTGAGGCCGCCGATGTAGAGGGGCCGCTTGCCGATCCGGCCCTTCTTCCACTGCAGGTATACCTCGGCGAGCAGTTCCTGGGTCTTGCCCATGGCGAAGATCGGCACCATCACGGCGCCGCCCTTGGAAAAGGTCTCCTCGATGGCAGTGAGCAGTCGCTGGATCACCTCGTCGCGGCTCCCGTTCGGCTTGCGGGCCTGGGAACCCCGGGTCGTCTCGGTGATGAGGACGTCGATTCCCTGAGTGGGGAAGGCGGCCGGCTTCATCAGGGTCTGATCGGCAAAATTGATGTCGCCGGTGTAGAAGATGTTCCGTCCCCGGTGGTTGAGGAGGAAGCCGACCGAGCCGAGGATATGGCCCGCGTCGTAGAGGGAGAAGGTCAGCGGCTCGTTTGTGGGATCGGGTCCCTTGAACGACCAGGGCCGTTCCAACCCGCAGGCCTGCCAGCGCTGGACCAGCTGGCCGAGCTCGCCGTGGGTGAAGAGCGGATACTCGGGAATATTGTACTCGTCCCGCTGCTTGATCATCACCTCGACGGAGTTATGGAGGAGCGGGTCGGCCAGGAAGAAGGTCGGCTCGCTCATGTAGACCTTCGCCTCCGGATGGGCCCGCATCAGGACGGGGAGGGCCCCGGTATGGTCGTGGTGGGCGTGGGTGAGGAAGATCCCCTTCAGCTTCTTGTTGGCGGCGGGGCTGAAATCGGGGGTTCCGCCATGGCCGTCGAGCTTGGGATGCATCCCCGCATCGAGAACTATTGAGCCGTCGTCGCCGAAGTCGAGAAGATAAGAATTGGCGCCGATCTCATTGGCGCGCGTCAGGTTGGTAAAAAGCACGTCCGAAAAAGGAAGCATACCGCCGCCTTCTTAGCCAGATAAAGCGGTAAAATCCCTGAAACTGTTATGAAAACCGTCGGAAGAGGGGCGCTCGATCATTGATAAGCGGCCAAGAGTTCCTTAGGATAACCCTTCTTCTTATGAGTGAATCGTATCTTCAGGGTTTGTTTGCGGAGCGGATCGGCGGAAATCGTTTCGGTAAAGACACCGCCATCTACAAGTTCGAGAAAATCAAGCGGGCCAAGCGGGCCGCCGTTGAAGCCCATCCGGGAGTCGAGCTCTTCGACCTCGGCGTCGGCGAGCCGGACGAACCGGCCTTCCCGGAGGTGATCGAGGTACTCCACGAAGAGGCCAAGAAGAGCGGCAACCGGGGCTACGCCGACAACGGCGGCGCGCCGCTCAAACAGGCTGCCGCCCGCTATCTGAAGCGGCTCTGCGGGGTCGACCTCGACGCCGAGACCCAGATCGTCCACTCGATCGGCTCCAAGGCGGCCCTCTCAATCCTCCCCGCCGCCCTGATCAATCCCGGCGACGTGGTCTTGATGACGATTCCCGGCTATCCGGTCTTCGGGACCCATGCCCGGTATTATGGCGGCATCGTCCATAACCTTCCCCTCACCGAAGCCAACGGCTTCCTCCCCGATCTCAAGTCGATCCCGGATGATGTCCTGAAAAAAGCCAAGGTGCTGGTAATCAACTACCCGAACAACCCGACCGGCGCCAGCGCCACCCCCGCCTTCTTCACCGAGGTGGTCGCCTTTGCCAAGCAGCATGGGATCGCGGTGATCCACGATTTCGCTTATGCCGCGCTGGTCTTCGAGGGTAAGCCCCTCAGCTTCCTGGCCACTCCCGGAGCGATCGACGTCGGCGTCGAGCTTCATTCGGCGAGCAAGAACTTCAACATGACCGGATGGCGCTGCGGCTTCGTGGCGGGCAACGAGCTCTTGGTGAAGGCCTACGCCACGGTGAAGGACAACACCGATTCGGGCCAATTCCTCGGCATCCAGAATGCGGCCGCCTATTGTTTCGATCATCCCGAGATCACCGAGAAGATCGCATCCAAGTACTCCCGGCGGATGGATCTCCTGGTCGGCCTGTTGAACCGCCTCGGGTTCAAGTCGGCGAAACCGAAGGGTTCCTTCTTCCTCTATGTGAAGGCGCCGAAGTCGGCCCAGTCGTCCGATGGGAAGAGCTTCGGCTTCGAGAATGCGGAAAGCTTCTCGCAGTGGCTCATCACCGAGAACCTCATTTCGACGGTGCCCTGGGACGATGTGGCCGCCTACGTGCGGTTCAGCGTTACCTTCTCAGCGGTGGGCGAGACGGAGGAAAAGCGGGTCATCGGAGAGTTGGAGAAGCGCCTCAGCCGCTTCACCTTTACCTGGTAACGTGATCGCCCCCCGCGACGCCTTTTCCGACCTGCAAGAGCGGGTCGGGGAGTTCTTTTCGGAGCGGGGGCCGCTCTCGCAGGCCAAGAACTTCGAGGCCCGGCCCCAACAGCGCCAGATGGCGATGGCGGTGGCCGCGGCTTTGGAGGAGAAGACCCATCTGGTGGTCGAGGCGGGAACGGGGACCGGCAAGAGTCTGGCCTACCTGATCCCCTCGGTGCTCCACGCCCTGGAGAATCAGCGGCAGGCGGTCATCTCCACCCATACCATCAATCTCCAGGAGCAGCTCTTTCACAAGGATCTGCCGCTGGTCCAGAAACTTCTGCCCGAACCGTTCAGTTCGGTCCTGTTGAAAGGACGGCAGAACTATCTCTGTCCTCGACGGTTGGAGCGGGCCTTGCGGCACGCCGGGGAGCTTTTCGTCTCCTCGGAGCAGGCGGAGTTGAAGCGGATCTGGGAATGGCACCAGCAGACCGAGGATGGAACCTTGACCGATCTTGATCCGGTGCCCGACATGTCGGTCTGGTCCCAGATCTGTTCGGAGCCCCATGCCTGCACGCCCCGGACCTGCGGCGGCGATCCCCGCTGCTTTTACCAGCGACTCCGGCAAAAGGCGCAGACCGCCCAGGTCCTGGTGGTGAACCACTCGCTCTTCTTCTCGCTGCTCGCCTCCGACCAGGAGGTGACTGAGGACCAGCGAGGGTTCCTCTTCCACAACGATTTCGTGATCTTCGACGAGGCCCACACGCTGGAGAACGTGGCGGCACGGCACCTGGGGCTCAATATTTCGCAGAGTCGGCTCCGCTATCTGCTGAACCGGCTTTACAATACCAAGAGCCAGAAGGGCCTCTTCTCGGTCCTCCGGCTCGGGCAGGCGGTGCCCCTGATCGGCCAGACGCTGCAGACGGCGGAGAAATTCTTCGGCGACATCGAGGGGCAAGTCCGGTTCCAGCGGGGTAACGAGGTGCGGGTCAGTCAGGTCGATCTGGTTGAAAATAGCCTCAGCCTGCCGCTCGCCCAGATTCACCGGACACTCTGCGACAGCCTCGACGACATCTCAGACGACGATCTCAAGGCGGAGGTGAAGGATACCGCCCAGCGGATCGCGGTGGCGCGGACCGGGATCTCGGAGTTCCTTTCGCAAAGCCGGGAGGGCCATGTCCACTGGGTCGAGAAGTCGGGAAAGAATCGAGAACTGCAGTTGATCGCTGCCCCTATCGACGTGGCCCCTCTGCTGCGCGGCTTGGTCTTCCGGCCTGGGCAGACCGCCGTGATGACCAGCGCGACGCTGGCGGTCTCCCGGGATCTCCAATTCTTTCAAAAGCGGCTGGGAGCTGAGGATGCCACGACGCTGAAGCTCGACTCGCCCTTCGACTTCGCGCGGCAGATGAAGGTCTATATCCCGCGCCACATGCCGGAGCCGACTTCGGACGACTATGAGCGGGCGCTGGAGCAGTGGATCGAGCACTTCACAGAGCAGACTTCGGGACGGGCCTTCGTTCTCTTCACCAGCTACCGGATCATGCAGGCGCTGGCGGGGCGGATGGAGATGTTCTTCCGGATGCGCGGCTATACGCTGCTGGTGCAGGACGGGAGCCAGCCGCGGCATCGGCTCCTGCAGCGGTTCAAGACCACGGAGCATGCGGTTCTCTTCGGGACCGATAGCTTTTGGCAAGGGGTCGATGTGCCGGGGGACGCGCTCGGCAATGTCATCATCACGCGGCTGCCGTTCTCGGTGCCGGATCATCCCCTGATCCAGGCACGGCTGGAGAGGATCGAGGCGGAGGGCGGGAACGCTTTTAGCGATTACTCGCTGCCCGAGGCGATCCTCAAGTTCCGCCAGGGAGTGGGACGGCTGATCCGCACCAACCAGGACACCGGCATCATCGTGATCCTCGACAACCGGGTCCTGACCAAGAGCTACGGCAAGGCGTTTCTCTCCATGCTTCCCAAGTGCCCCGTCGAGATCGTCGAGGGGCGACGGGAAACGCGGGAATAAGCTGCCTAGGCTGCCGGTTCCAGGGCCTGCTTGATCTCGTCCTTGGGCAGGCGCTTGGCGAAGTCGGCGAAGAGTTCGCCGGGCTGGCGCTTGGCCTCGAAGAAGCGAAGGAGCTTGCCGACGGTCTTGTGGATCTCGGTGCTGGGGATCTTGTTTTTGATCAACTCGTTGAAGCGGGCGTTGGCACCGAGCTTTCCGCCGATGAACATGTCGAAGCACTCGGTGGAGACGCCGTTGATCTTGGTGAGGCCGCCGCGGAAGCCGATGTCGGCGATCTGGTGCTGGCCGCAGGAGCTGGGGCAGCCGCTGAAGTGGATGCGGATCTTGTCGTGATAGCCCTTGCACTCCTCTTCGAGCTGCCCGACGAGGGTGATCATCCGGTTCTTGGTCTCGGCGATGGCAAGGTTGCAGAATTCGATGCCGGTGCAGGAGACGCAGCCGCTGCGGAAGTTGGTCGGGTTCCAGACCAGCTGGTTGGCGTCCAATTCAGCCTTGAGGGCTTCGAGGTTCTTTTCGGGGATGTTGAGCAGGATGAGATTCTGCTTGTTGGTGGCGGCGATCTGGTCCTGGCCGGGGGCGGCGTATTTGCGGGCCAGCTCGGCGATCTTGCGGAACTGGTTGCCGCGGACGCGGCCGCCGGCGAAGCAGACGCCGACGAAGTAGAGGCCGGGCTGCTTCTGTTCGTGGATGCCGATGTGGTCGGTCTCGGGATCGACGGGGAATTCGAATTCGCGATGGCGCTCGAAGCTGCGGCCGGAGAGTTCCTCGATCTTGGCGAGGACTTTCTCGGCGCCCCAGTCGGCGACCAGGAACTTGAAGCGGGCGCGGTTCCGCTTCTCGCGGTAGCCGAAATCGCGGAAGACGACGGTGGTGTAGTGCGCCACGGCGAGGACCTCCTCGGGCTTGATGAAGATGGGAAGGGTCTGGGAGAGGTGCGGGGAGGAGGAGAGGCCGCCGCCGACCTTTACGCCGTACCCGGCCTCGAGCTTGCCGTTGACCTTACGCTCCAGGCCGAAGAAGCCGAGATCGTTGATGTCGGGCTGGGCGCAGTGGATGCGGCAGCCGGAGACGCTGACTTTGTATTTGCGCGGGAGGTTGGAGAACTCGCGGTTGTTAAGGAGGTGCTCGTTGACCTGCTGGAGCTGGGGGGTGGCGTCGAGGATCTCGTCCTTGATGATGCCGGCGACGGGGCAGCCGACGACGTTGCGGCCGGTGTCACCGCAGGCGCCGGAGCTGGTGAGGCCGACGGCCTCGAGGCGGGCGATGATGTCGGGGGCCTGCTCGATGGTGAGCCAGTGGAACTGGAAGGTCTGGCGGGTGGTGATGTCGCCGAAGCCGTGGGCGTAGTCATCGGAGAGGGCGGCGATGGCCTCGATCTGCTCGGCGGTGGCGCGGCCGCCGGGGAGGCGGAGGCGGAGCATGAAGTAGCCGCTGTCCTTCGGCTTCTGGCGGTAGAAGCCGTACCACTTGAAGCGGGTGAAGTCGTCCTCGGTGATGGTGGAGAAGCCGGTGTGGGCGTAGCGGTAGAGGTCGTGGATGACGTCGAGGCCGTCCTTTTCGACTTTGAGCTGTTCTTCGGGGATCGCGCCGGGCGTGAAGTTGCGGGGGGTGCTGAGGGCCATTTTCTTTTTTTCTTTGTAAATTTGTTGTTGGAGCGGGAGAGCTTTCGCAACTAGTTGGGCTTGATGACGATGTAGCGGGGGTTGCCCCGGGTCCAGACGCGGAGGAGGATGCCGCCCTTGGCGTTGCGGGCGGCGGCGATGGCCTCTTTGGCGGTTTCGACCGGCTTGTGCTCGACTTCGAGGATGACATCGCCGGACTGGATGCCCTGGCTGCCGGAGGTGTTGGCGGCGGCGGCCGAATCGGGATCGACCGAGAGGACGACGACGCCCTTGAGGTCGGCGGGGTAGGGAGGATTGGAGAGCTGGCGGCGGATCGCGGCGTCGAGGGTGGCGATCTGCACGCCGGGGAGGAGTTCCTGGGTGTCGGGCGCGGGAGCGGGGTTGTCGCTCTCCGTCCCGTCCGGGGAGGGGGCGGCCTCGGCGGTATCGGGGAGTTCCTTGAGGGTGACGTCGAGGCTCTTCGGCTTGCCGTCGCGAATCACGGTCATGCTGACTTTCTGGCCGGGGGGGATGGCGGTGACGGCGAGGCGGAGGGTGTGATAGTCCTCGACCTTCTGGCCGTTGAAATCGACGATGACGTCGCCCGCCTCGACGCCGGCGGCGGCGGCGGCGGAATCGGGCTCGACCTCGTCGACGACGACGCCCGATTCGTCGGGGAGGTTGAATTTCTCAGCGAGGTCGGGGGTGACGATGGAGAGTTTGACCCCGAGGTAGCCACGGATGACGCGGCCTTTCTTGAGGAGGCTGTCGATGACGTAGCGGACGGTGTTGCTGGGAATGGCGAAGCCGATGCCCATGTAACCGCCGCTGCGGGTGAAGATGGCGCTGTTGACGCCGACCATCCGCCCGTTGGTGTCGACGAGGGGACCGCCGGAGTTGCCGGGGTTGATGGCGGCGTCGGTCTGGATGAAGTCCTGGATTTCCGCGGAGCTGTCACTCACGGCGCGGCCGAGGCCGCTGATGATGCCCATGGTGACGGTCTGGCCGAGGGCGAAGGGGTTGCCGATGGCGAGGACGACGTCGCCGACCTCGACCTTGGTGCTATCGGCCAGGACCATGGCGGGGAGGTCCTTGGCATCGATCTTGAGGAGGGCGATGTCGCTCAGGTCATCCTTGCCGATGACCTTGGCATCGTATTTCTTCTTGGTGCCGTCGGGGCTGGTGACTTCGACCTTGATCTCATCGACCCGATCTACGACGTGGACGTTGGTGACGATGTAGCCGTCGGCGGAGACGATGACGCCGGAGCCGAGACCGTTCTGTTCCTGGGTGCGGGGGCGCTGCGGTTGAGATTGGGGCTGGGGGGTGTTGCCGTTCTCCTGATCGCCCCCCTGTCCGCCGTTCTGTCCGCCGAAAAAGCGCTGGAAGAAGGGGTCGCTGAGGAGGGGGTTGCCGCCGCCGCCGGCCTGTTCGCTGACTTTCTTGGCAGTGAAGACGGTGACGACGCTGGGAGCGACTTTCTTGACGATGGGGGAGAAGCTGGTGGTGACCTGGACGCCGCGGTCGACGGGGGCCTGATCGACCTGGACAGCGGGGGCGGGAGTGGAGGAAGCGTCGGGGGCGGAGGTTTTGGCCTCTTTGCTTCCACCCCCGAAAGGCCACCACTCGGGGGCGGCGGAGACCGGCAGGGGAAGGCTGAGGGAAAAGAGAAGAGTAAGGGCCGCCAAACTAATCGCGACCGGGGAGGAGAAAGAAGGGATGCGCTTCATATCGGTTGCAAAGAGGGTGGGCTATCCTGCCTCATGGGCGACCCTCCTTCAAGCACTTATCCTATGGATTAGTCCCAAGCAGGATCAATTCGGCGGTAAAGGAGGCCCCTGGTTCCTTCTTTAAAAGGGCGAGGCTGAGGGGGGCGCCCTTGTTGGCCAATCCGGCGGTGCCGGGGTTGAAGACGCGGCGGGCGCCGATCTGCTGGTCGCAGGGGCGGTGGGTGTGGCCGTGGAGAAGCCAGCCGGTCCCGGCGGGCGGGCGGCCGGGGGGGATGTGGACGAGGTGGAACGACTCCCCTTCCCGCTCCAGGTCGAGGGTCAGGGGGTAGGAGAGGGTGTGGTCGTTGTTGCCGAGGACGACGGTGAGCCGGGGGCAGAGGAGGCGAAGTTCGTCGAGGACCGCCTCGCTGCAAACATCGCCGAGGTGCCAGATTTCATCGACTCCGGCGAAGAGTTGGGAAATGCGGGGGTGGAAACGGTTGTGGGTATCGGCGATCAGGCCGATGCGAAGGGTGCCGGAAGAGGGCATGCCGACAGGATAGGGCGAAAGCGGTTTTTGGCAATTGCGCGAAACCGCGGAAAGAAGAGGTTTCTCCCCCGCCTGAGCCTCCCTTTGGTTTCCTCCTAAAACTCGTACTTCATTCCCACCTGCACATAGGGCGCGGGATTGACCATGGGGCTCAGATTATCGTCATCCTTGAACTTGAAGTCGCGGTAGACCACTGCTCCGGTCGATAGCTCCACGGCGAGATCCTTGGTCAGGGAATAGCTGGCCTCCGCGCCCACCCGCACCTCCATGTAATTGAGCGTCCGTCCGTCCAGCTCGGGAGCGCCGACCTTGTCTCCATAGCTGTTGCTGGTGTGAAAGGTGCCGCCCTCGAACCCGACCGTCAGGGGAGAGAAGCGCAGATTGGGGAGGACCTGCCAATCGATGGAGGTCTTGGGGACGCCCGCGTTCAGCGTCCAATCGGGGGCGAATTTCCAACGCACCCCGATCACCGGCATCACCGGCAGGCCGCTGGCATCGTCCGGACTGACCGACAGCCCGAAGCGGACCAGCAAATTATCCGAAGGCTTGTAGGTGGCTCCCACCGCTCCCTGGAAGGAAATTTCATTGGAATAGACATCGACCCCGTCGATGGTGCTGATTTGCGGCCCCGTGCTGGCGAATAAACTCCATTGCTGGGACAGCTTGTAATCGACCCCGACATGGATGGAAAATTTCTGTAGATTCTGCGGCAGATACGATCCCGCCGGCAGGCTGAAATCGAGCCGGTTATAATCGACCCCCAGCGTCAACAGGACCCCCGGGCTGACCGGAACCTTGACGCCATAGCCCAGGGAACTGCTTTGTTCGGAGACATCGCCGCCGACCCCATTGGTCTTATTGCTGACCTTGCTCCCTCCGACGTAGCTGTAACTCATGTCGAAATCCTGATTCAAAAACCGCCGCGCGGCCTCCGGCGAGGTCTCGAGGCTCTTCGACGAGCGATCGGCGGCTGCCCCCGCGTCGACCGGATTCGTCCCGTTGGTCGCTCCCGTCGCGTCTTCCGTCGTCGTCGGGCCCGGCGTGACGACTTCTCCATCCATCGCCGCCGAGGACTCCGATTCGCTCAGAGCCCGGGCGGTGCCGGGCGTCAGGAGGGCGAGCCCCATGGCGATGCCGAATCCGAATGGGGCCAGCCAGCGGTGACGGAGATGGAGCAGCATCCTCGCCCCGGCGATCAAAAGACGGATCGCCGCCGCCCCCATACCCGACCGAGGAGCGCGCTTGATTTTTATTCCGGCTCGAAGATGCGTGGTAGTCATCTCGCTTAGAATATCCTTGGGGCTGAAAAAGAGGGTCCAAATGGGATGAAAGGTCATTTCCCGCTTTGAACGGCTGATTACGAGGACCGTTTTCCGAAGGAAAACAGCAGGAAATGGGCAGTGTCCTAATTGGAAATCGGGTGTTCCAAGATTACTCTTGTGTGTAGGAAAGGTTTAGGAACTTTCCATTAACCCAAACGCAAATAAAAAAACAAGATGACTGCAAAAAACAAAAGCAATCCCGTGCGCTGGTTCGAGCTCTATGTTCAGGACATGGAACGCGCCAAGACCTTTTACCAGAATACGTTTCAGGTGACACTCGAACCTTTGGAGGCTCCGGGCGTTGAGCTGTGGGCGTTCCCCAGCCTGATGGACGGCCCCGGATGCAGTGGGGCTCTGGTTCAAATGAAGGACAAGGATTCTGGCGGCGGAGGAACCATCGTTTATTTTAGTTCCGAAGACTGTGCGGTGGAGGCGTCACGCGCCAGTCAGCACGGCGGACGAATCCACAAAGAAAAGACTTCCATAGGCCAATATGGCTTCATAACCCTTATCCTTGATACCGAGGGAAACATGATTGGGATTCACTCGATGCAATAATCAGAGGTGAGACAAACCGGCATTTACCAGCATTTCGAGGGCCTGGATTAAGGTTGCGTCCTTCCAGGTCAAATTAGGGTCGTGTTTAGCGATTTGCGGAGGGCCGCGCCGTCGGGCCGTTGGCCCTCTCCCAAGACGCGAGCGACGCGGTGAATGCCTGCGCGATAGCGCAATCCCTCGTAAGGGGAAACTATCTAGCATGGCCGGGAGGCAACATGACATACACATAAGGAGCGAGCAACGCCGGGAGAGGGGCAATGGACCCCGGCCCGGAGGGTTGAGGCTAAAAGGTTCTCCCTCGGCGTTGCTCGCTCCTTGAGTTTCGCAACGGACACACGGCGTCGCTCGCGCCTTGATGGAGAACCTTTTAGTCTCAACGCGGCCTCCGCAAATCGCTAACACGACCTAGACATTGCCAGGAAATGCCGCAACTTGTCTTCCCGGCTTGCGGAGCTCTATGATGCGGCGGACGACTTCCTTTCCCAATCCCCGCCGCTCGCATCGGTCTCCGTCCGTTCACATGGAAATCCCGCCGATCATCCTAATGCGGAGCGGCAGCTCCAGCCACGCCTTAAGATGAAGAGTGGGCCGCCCAAGTCGAAATCCGACGATACCGCCCCCCACCCTGCCATGAGCCGTTCCTCCCCTATCCTGGAAAGATTCCGTCTCTCCCCCGAGAATTATTATTGGGTTTTTCAAATCGGGGGTTGGTCGCTGCTATGTGCTCTCAAGGCCTTGACCGTTTTATTGGATGTCGATCGCCCTCCCCGCCCCACCTACAATCGCTATTGGGCGGTTTTCTATTTTTTCCTGATGCTCGGCTCCCATGGCTATCGCTGGTGGATCAGGCGCCGGAATTGGGTTCAGCTCCCCACTCTGCAGCAGCTTCCTCGCGTGATGCTGGCCTCCCTGCTGATCTCCCTGGCCGCCACCTCGTTCTGTTACCTGGTTCTGCGGAGCCACCTGCATCACAGTCTCTTGACCGGCTACCTTCCCTTTGTTTGGGCGCGGGCCACCTTGGTGGGCTTTTTCCTGATGCTGTTCTGGTCGGCCATCTATTTCGTCTATCACCATCAAAAAGATTTCCAGGAGCTGCAGCTCAAACAGCTCGGCCTGCATGCCGCCTTGAAGGAAGCCGAGCACCGCGCCCTCAGCGCCCAGGTCAACCCCCACTTCCTCTTCAACAGCCTCAATACCCTGCGCTCCTTGATCGAGGAGAATCCCGAGCGGGCCCGCACCGCCGTCACCGAGCTGGCCCTGGTCTTCCGTGCCGCGCTCCAGACCGCCCGCCAGGACCTGATCCCGCTGCGGGAGGAACTGCGGACCGTCCATGCCTACCTCTCCCTGGAGCGGGCGCGCCATGAAGAACGCCTGCGGCTGTGCGAGGAGATCGGGGACGGGACCCTGGACGCCCTGCTGCCCCCTTTCCTCCTGCAAACCCTGGTCGAAAACGCCGTGAAATACGGCGTCGCTCCCCGCCCCGAAGGCGCCGAGATTCATTACGGGGCTCACATGGATCCGTGCGGGCGCGGGCTCATCCTGCGCGTGACCAACCCGGGCCGTCTGGCGCCCACCCCGGAGTCGACCGGCATCGGAGTCGAAAACTCCCGCCTGCGCCTCCGCCTCCTCTTCGGTTCCGCCGCCTTCCTCCATCTCACCTGTCCCGGGACCGATCAAGTCCTGGCCGAAGTCCTCATTCCTCAAAAACCGATTCCGGCATGACCGCCCTGATCATCGATGACGAACGGCATGCCCGGGCCGAGATGCGCCGCCTGCTCGCCGCCCATCCCGAAGTCGAAATCGTCGGCGAGGCCGCCAACTCCGGGGAAGCCCTGCAACGGATCGCCGAGTCGACTCCCCAACTGCTCTTTCTCGATATCCAGATGCCTCAGCAGACCGGCTTCGAGCTGCTTTCCCGGCTGACCGCACCCGTGCCCCAGATTATCTTCACCACCGCCTACGATGAATTCGCCCTGCGGGCCTTCGAGGTCAACGCCCTCGACTATCTGCTGAAGCCGGTCGATCCGGCGCGGCTCGCCCAAGCCTTGGGCCGCCTTCCGGCCCCTTCGTCCCAGTCCTCGAATGACGCTGCCTCCCCCGATAGCCAGGTCCCCTTGCAAGAGGGTGATCGCGTCTTTATCCGCGAGGAAGACCGCTGCTGGTTCCTGCCGGTGCGGGACATCCACCTGCTCGAATCGGAGGGCAACTATACCCGCGTCCATGTCCCCGGCCAAAAGCCGATGATCTACCGGTCCTTGAACGCTCTGGAAGAGCGGCTGCCCGCTTCCCTCTTCTTCCGCGCCAACCGCTCCCAGATCATCAATCTCCATTGGATCGAATCGATCGAACCTTGGTTCAGCGGCGGCCTGAAGCTTCACCTCGGCGGCAACCTCGAGGTCGAGGTCTCGCGCCGCCAGGCCCTCCTCTTCCGCGAGCGCAATTCGCTTTAGAGCCTATTGGATCACCCATTCGACGTTTCGTTCCTCCACTCCGGAGTAGATTCTCCTTTTTTTTCGAGCCACCTTGGCTCCATTCACGGCGCTCAAGCCGATTCCCGCTCCTCGAGATATTAATGATGGTCCGGTTTTTTTGGAGGCGCACCGCCTCCGCCGCTGGCTGGATGATTGCCGCCGCCGCTGGGGTGGGAGGGAGGAGCGGAGGCGTGCTGGGGGGCGGGCGCCGGGGAGAAGTGGTAGGAGGGGGTGGTGCTGGGGGAATGGTAGGCGGGGGCTCCGGGGTGGGAGGCGGCTTGGTAGTCATGGTAGCCGGAGGGCGGCGATTGGGGGACGGGGGCGGCGGCTGCCGGGGGATGGAAGAGGGAGGCGGCTGGGGCGGCGCCGGGGTGGAAGGAGGGTCCAGCCGCAGCGGGAGGATGGGTGGCGCCGGGGGTGATGTGGGGGGCGTAGACCTGGAGGGTGTTGCCGACGACGGCGGTGTTGTGAGGGGTGCCCGCCTGGGTGCCGACCTGGAGCTGGAGGTGGGCGACGGGGTGGGGCGAGGCGGCGTTGACGGCGGCGAGAGGCGGGCCGTTCAGGTGATGCATCCCATTAGCTCCGGCGGTGACGCCGCCGACGGAGGCTGTGAGGTGGACGTAGGTGGCGCTTTGGGAGCGGTCGAGAAAGGCGCCGCGGAGGGAGGGGGAGCCGAGGGAGCCGACGCGGACGAAGAGGTAGCCGCGAGGGGGAAAGGGACGGCCCCGGGGGGGGAGCGGAACCCAACCGCAATAGCCGCCGCCGTAGCGCCAACTGACCCAGGCGGGGGCCCATTGGGTGCCGGGTATCCAGAACCAGCCCTGGTCGAGATCGACCCAGCGGCCGTAATGGTAGGTGGCCCAGCCCCAAGGTTCGTCGGAGACCCAGGTCCAGCCGTAGTCGGTGTAGGCCCAGTGGCCCTCGGAGTAGGGGGCCCAATCGGGATCGCTGATGTTGGGCTGCCAGGCGGCGCCGTAGCCGTCGAGCTGGGTCCATTGGCCGTAGGCGCTGAGTTGGTCGTAGAAGGTCTGTTCGGTGACTTGGGCGGCGGCGCGGGGGGTGAACCCGGCGAGGAGCAGGGCGAGGGCGACGGCAAAGGCGAGAAAGGGGGCGGTCAAAAATCGGGTCTTCATGGTTCCTTGGGTTCCCGGGGGTTTGGGAGGGGGCTGCGACCGCGAGGTCTCGGGGCGAGGGGCGGGTTCTTTCAGCGGGGTAATATCACCCGCTTTGAGGGGATTGCAAACGGGAGGATTCCGGACAGGCTGCGGGAAAGGGGTGGAGAAGTAATCAGGGGGTAATATAGTGGAGGAACACGGGAGATAATGATGGAAAATGGGTTTATGTCTTTGGCGGGTTATGCGCCTTTCGTCACGATAGGGTTGGTCATTTTGACCAATGTTGTCATCGCCTTCGGTCTCGGTTGCGATGCTTCTCGATTGCGAACGCGGGGCATCGGCTTGTTTCTCTTCTGGCCGATCGGTTGGTTCATTCTGGGTCTCGCCAGCGGATTTATTGCGCTGGCCGCCTATTGGATTGCACATTATTCGACGTTTCGGTCTTCGGCTGCGGAATAAGAGCCGCTCTCCGTCTCCTTTCGCCAGCCAAGACAAGACATGGGGCGCCCCACGTTGGGGTTGGACGATCCGGACACTGGTTCCCCTTCCCCCCGTTTCCTCCATCGACGACAGGGGGCGACTGCCTGCGGTAGGTTTCTCGGATCAACGAAAAAACCGAGGCATGAATCTTTTTATCGATCTGGATCGCGCGCAGTTGGTGGCGGGACCTTCCAATAGCGGGGCGGTGACGCAGCTTTCTTTCAAGCGGGGGGATGTGGCGGTGATTGCCGTGACCTTCCAGCAGATGGGGACGGGGGGATATGCGCCGGTGGTGTTGCCGGCGGGGACGACGCTGAAGTTCGGGCTGAAGCAGGTGGGGCAGTATGACGGTGCTTTCGTGGTCTACTCCGACGTCTGGACGGCGCCGACGGCGCCGGCGACGGCTTATACGTTCCAGCCGAGTTTCAATACGGCGGCGTTGAACGCGCTGCTCGATCCGGACGGGACGGTGGCGGGGGATCTGGCGCAGGTGACGCTGATGGGGGAGATCGCCTGGATCGATGCGGCGGGGAATGAGACGAGTACGCGGACGTTCTCGGTGGTGGTGGCGAATGATGTGATCAAGGATAATGAGGCGCCGGTCGATCCGGGGGCGCCCGGTTTTTATACGACGACGCAGTCCGATGCCCGCTATGTGGCGCGGGCGTTGACGGGGGTGGTGGCGCTGACGGTGGGGCAGACGGCCTATGCGGTCGACTTGACGGCGCTGGGGCTGGGGGCGGCGCCGCGCGGGGCGCTCTTCAACTTGGTGACGCCGAGTGCGGCGGAGGGGGTCTATGGGGCGCGGATGGTGACGTCGCTGACGACGGCGGTCTCGCTGGCGCTGGAGACGGATGAGGTGCCGAATGCGGCGGGGTGTGCGCTGGTTTATTTGGTGGTGCCGTAGGCTGGCTCGGTAGCTGGCGGAGAGGGAGTTCTCGCCGGGTATGGGTCTTGTTCTACCAGGCGGACGCGAGGAGCGCGGGAGAGCGGGCTCTTGGGTTTGCCTCCCGGCCATGCGAATTAGTTTCCCCTGGGAACTGCGTGCGCTATCGCGCAGGCATTCAGGTAGCGCGTATCAGGAGAAGATCGAACGCGCTGGCCATGGGGCGGGCCGGGATGCACGGGGGCAAAGAGTAGGGAACGACGCAAAGGGGCTGCGCCCCCTTGGACCCTGCCCGGACTCGATAGCCCCCCGCGTTGGATTTCGCGCAATCATCGGCTAGGGAACCCTTGATCATCACTGGCCTCCTCCCTACAGTCGGGGGATCGTATGCCTACGGATGTGCCGGCTTTCGTCCCTCCCGCTCCCTCGACGGCGGCGCCGATCTTCCGTCCGCCCAGCGTGGCGCAGCAGGAATCGGAGATGGGGAAGGCGTTTCCGGGGTTCCGCGAGTTCGTGGCGTTGCGCAACCGGGGCTCGGATCTCCAGAAGCGGATCGATGCGCTGACGGTGGAGCTGAAGGATGTCCGCAAGGGGGCGGCCTCGACGGAGCAGAAGGTGCAGCTGCACCAGATCAACAATGCGCTGCACCGGGCGGGCTATGAGATGGATACGCTGGTGGACGAGTACCAGCGCCGGTTCTCGGAGTTGATCGAGGACATGGGGATCGACTGGAAGCGGACGAAGAGCAACTGGATCCAGAACGAGGATCAGATTTTCATCCTGCAGATGCTGCAGGCGAAGTGCATTTTCCTGAAGCAGGGCGGGGACCAGTTCGGCACGCCCGAGCCGTTCAAGGAGTGCGAGGAGCTGGAGGAGCAGCTCGACCAGTTCGCCAATTCCCACCTTTCGGCGGGATCGCTGCCGGACGATACGCTGATCCACTTCGGGCAGCTGGTCTCGACGCTGAGCCGCATCCTGGTGAGCGCGCACGAGGTGGCGAACGAGGTGCCGGACTGGCGGGCGACGCTGCTGAAGCCGCCGGAGGGGGGGCTCTCGGTCGAGTTTCTCAAGAAGACGATGACGCGGATCCAGGAGCGGATGAAGCAGATCCCGCAGGATATCATCGCGACGCGGCGGCTGCTGCCGGGGGGGAGCTGGCGGAAGGAATCGGATTTACGCCCTGAAATTTACGGCTTCGCCTCGCTGCTCTATCCGAACGATCAGATTCATAAGATCCAGGTGCGCGATACGTTGATGTATCTGGACGACGATCCGGATGCGCGGCTGCGCAAGGTGCAGGTGGCGGAGCTGAAGCAGGACGAGCAGCGCTGCAAGGAGTGGCTGGACGCGCACGCGCAGCATGCCCGGCTGATCGAGAAATCGAAGGCGCTGGCGAAGGAGGGGAATTACAAGAAGGCGGAGAAGTTCGTCGGCCAGGCGCAGGCGACGTTCTCCGATCTGAATTACGGGGCCTATAACGACGACGCGAAGCCGTGGCGGGACGAGATCAAGGATATCGACAGCCGCCTGAGCATCCATCTGGAGGAGGCGCGCAAGATTCTCGGGCAGGTGTTCCAGCGGATCTGGCTGGCCTTCGGCCGGTTCAGCGCGGTGCAGGAGCTGATGGAGAAGACGAAGCAGGCGCTGGAGAAGGAGACGCGGGCGCTGCGCAGTTTCTCGGGCACCGATTTCTACGAGGATGCGCAGGTCCCGATCGAGGAGCTGCGCCGCAAGCGGAAGGAGATCGAGGATCTCTACGAGAATTCGCTGCGGATGATCCGCCTGATCGCGCTGGTGGTGGCGCTGGGGGTGGCGGCGGTGCTGGGCGGGGTGGGGGCGCTGATTTCCTATCATCTGCGCGCGATGCAGGCGGCGATGAATATCGAGGTGCGGCAGCTCGACGCCAATGATCCGATGCCGACGATCGTGCTGGCGAGGCTACCCGACCCGGGCGACAGCGAGGCGGAGGCGCATGCTTTTTCGGTGACGACGAATGCCTGGAAGGCGAGTTTCCCGCAGCTGCACAAGGGAAATTACGCGCTGACGGTCTCGGCGCCGAATTTCGAGACGTTCGCGGGGACAGTGACGGTGCTGCCCTCGAAGACGACGAAGGTGGAGCCGATCTCGCTGGTGCCGATCAATGGGTTTCTCCGGCTGGAGGCGGCGCCGGGGGGCTATAGCTATATCGTGCGGCCGATGGGGGAGGACCGGCAGGTGGAGGCGGGATCGCTGAATGAGGACGACGCGGCGAATCTGACGATCCGGCCGGGGCGCTATGATGTGACGTTCGCGCAGGGGAATCATCAGTTCCATGTGCCGATCGAGGTGACGGCGCGGAATATCTCTAGTTATGGGCCCGATTTCCGGTTCTCGCATGTGCGGGTGGAGAGCGATCCCTCGGGGGCGATGGTCTCGCTGAACGGGAATGAGCTGGGGCCGACGCCGCTGGAGACGACGCTGCCGCCGACGGACAATAGCCTGGAGGTGAAGCTGGACGGGTATCAGACCCAGTATTTCCCGGTGAAGCCGGCGGAGGGAAAGCCGCTGACGTTCAACGTGACGCTGGAGAAGGTGGGCCCGCTGCCGAATCCGCCGCCGCCGACGAATGAATCGATCCCGCAGTTTATTCCAAGGCCGGATCCTGAAGTAAAGTAGCGAGCAGTGCTTTCGCGAAGCGTGCGCGGGTCTCTCCATTCGAGGGCGCCTCGCCCTCCATCGGGGTCCAAGGGGGGCATGGCCCCCTTGCGTCGTTCAAAGCCTCCCCCTTGCATCCCGGCTCGCCCGTAATCACCTCGTTCGATCTTCCCCCGAGAAGACCACCTGAAACCCAGGAGCCCGCTCTCCCGCGCTCCGCGTCCGAGCGGGGGCAAGGGGGGCGCAGCCCCAAAAGGACGCGAGCTATCGAGCCCCTAACCCACGATCTCGCCGCTGAGACGCCGGGCGAGCAATGACGGCTCGACGATCCAGTAGTTCTTAGTCGGCTCGAGCTGGGATTCGATTTTCTTGATCCGTTCGATGGTGAGAACGGCGCCCCGGCTGATGAGGGGGATGCGCTGCTGGACGGGGGTGGCGACCGATTCGGCGAGGACGTCGCCGGAGCGGAGGTCGGGGAAGGCCTTGGTGGCGAAGGCGCCGGGGGCGAGGTGGAAGTCGGCGATCATTTCGCCGTCGCCGGGTTGATAGGTGCGGGATTCGTCGCGCAGGCCGCTCTCGCCGATCCAAGGGATGCGGAGGAAGACGCTGGGCTGGGCCAGGAGGACGGAGTTGACGCTGTCGGCGCGGCGGAAGAGCCTCTTGTAGGTGGACTGGAGGTTGCCCATGTAGGTGGCGACGGCGGCGACTCCCTCGACGTCGCCCGAAGCCTTGCGGCCGGAGAGGCGCTGGGAGAGGCTCTCGATGCTGGCCCAGGAGAAGCAGAAAAGGAGATCGACCCATTGGCGGGAGGCGGGGCAGAAGGCGCCCTGCCAGCCGATGAAATCGCGGTGGCGGGGCGAGCCGGAGGTGAGGGTGGAGCCGCAGTTTTTTTCCGGGACGCCGAGTTCGAGGAACGATTCCTGGATCGATTCCTGGAGCTGCTCGATGAGGGTGAAGCCGCCGATGGACTCGTCCGAGCCGCCGAGGAGGACGCCGCGGGTGCGGGCGCGGGGGGCGTCCGGCTCGGCTCCGTTGTCGGGGGCGTCGTCCGGAGTGTCGGAGGGGGGCTGGTTTTCCGGGGCGGCGGCGGGCTTCTCTTCCTTGGGGGGGACGGGCGGCTTGAGGGCGGCGGCCAGGGCGTTGACGGTGGAGGCGTGGGCCTCGACGGTTTTTTCGAGGGCGAAGTGTTGCTTGGCGGCGTCGGAGACGCGCTGGGCGGCGAGGCAGGCGTTGAGAAACTCGACGGGATCGACGGGCTTGCGCAGGACGCCGTCGGCTCCGGCGTTGAAGGCGTGGAGGGCGGCGGCGACGTCGGAGCCGTTGATGAGGACGATAAGGTAGGAATCGCCTCCCTGGGGCCGGTCGCGGCTGGCGCGGCGGACGATCTCGATGGAGAGTTCGCTCCAGGCTTCGTCGGCGATGACCATGTCGATGCCGTCGGGGGTGCCGAGGTAGGTGAGGACGGCGTCGATCGACTCGACGGGGAAGGACTTGGCCTTGACGGTCTTGAGCAAGGCCTCCATCGGCAGGCGGGTACGCTCGTCCTTGACGGCGACTAAGACGCGAAAAGGTTGCGGTTGGTTCAAGGAGTGAGGTTGCGAGCGCCCGGAGGTTGACCTGTTAACAGGGCAACTAACGCCTGATTTAGCAGATGACAAGTAGAAAGAGTATAATTACGTAGTCCTGGACTTACGCATCGATCTGGAGAAGGCGCCAGCGGGAGCGGCGGCGAAAGCGATCGCGGCCGAAGCTGCGCTGGAAGGCCACGGTCATGACGGGACCCTCGACGGTCTGGAGGCGGTAGCAATGGCGGCGGAGGTAGCGTTCGCCGCTGCCGTGGGCGCAGTCGCCGAATTCGCGCCAGCCCTCGAGGACGGCGGCGACGGCGATCTCCTGTTGGCGCCAGCGGAAGCGATGGGGGACGCCGGGCTCGCCGGCGGCCATCCGGGCAGCGTCGAAGCTCTGGTCGAGGGGGGTGATCGGTTCGCTGATGAAGCGGGGCGTGTTTCCAGGCACGCCTCTACTGTACCACAGAATTGGGGGAGGCGGCGCGGGTGGCGGCGCTGTCGGCGGCGTTGTCGAGGAAGAGACGGCGGATGACTTCCTCGACGGGGACTTCCTCGATGGTGATGTCGTCCGGGCGGAGCTCGCCGAGGAGGCGCTGGCTGACGGGGATGATCTCGTGCCGGGGGATGTGGAGGCGGACGGTGTGGTCGTCGCGCTCGGCGAGTTCGCCGACGGAGGAGTAGTCGAAGGCGGGGACGGGGGTGTGCCAGCGGAGGGTGAGGGTCTTGGTGGCGCCGAGGCGGCCGGTGATGTCGGCGAGGGGGCCGTCGAAGAAGAGTTTCCCGTGGTCGATGATGACGACGCGCTGGCAGAGTTCCTCGATATCCCGCATGTAATGGGAGGTGAGGAGAGTGGTGATGCGGCGGGCGCGGGTGTATTCGCTGAGGAATTCGCGGACTTTTTTGTGGGAGACGACGTCGAGGCCGATGGTGGGCTCGTCGAGGAAGAGGACGCGGGGCTGGTGGAGGAGGGCGGCGATGAGCTCGAATTTCATCCGCTCGCCGAGGGAGAGCTCGCGGACCATGACGCGGAGTTTGTCGCCGACGCCGAGCCATTCGACGAGTTCGGCGATGGT